>Ga0194063_10000163_pt1 | contig 47452 bp, 37 predicted proteins | sample SepL3720m_MetaG_FD_155459 | JGI IMG/M metagenome (GOLD analysis project Ga0194063, IMG submission 155459) | Anoxic zone freshwater microbial communities from boreal shield lake in IISD Experimental Lakes Area, Ontario, Canada - Sep2016-L373-20m | ecosystem: Environmental > Aquatic > Freshwater...
CCGTCAGTCAACAAGAGCTTGATTATTATATAAATCTACTTAACAATAGACCTAGAAAAAGATTGAATTATCTATCTCCTATACAGTATCTTGAAAAATACTGTGCGGATTTGAAATAGAATCTACATTATGTAAAAAAATCACCTTATATTATAGGTGATATGATGGTTCGCAACTTATTTTAACACGGAACTTAGGAGAAATGGTTACAACACAATAATAGAGCTCTTAAGTAGAATTAGGGACTGTTTTTGGATTTTGAATCTATTGTCATCTTAAGATTTTTAAGACACATGGTTATTACTTCAAAACTAATGTCTAGGTTTTTATCTTTAATTCCCTCAAAGATCATTGAAATATTCTTTTCATAGATTGGGGTAACTTCGTTTATGCTTTTTTGTGCTTTTGTAGTAGTGGTAAATCTAAACATTCTTTTGTCGTATTTGTCTATTTTTCTATGTATAAATCACTTGTTTTCCAGCATTTTTATTTTTTTCGTCATATTGGGTTTGCTTCCATATGAGCCATTGAGGAGATCTTTTGATGTGTTGACGCCCGTAGAAATCAGATAGAGTATCGCATATGTTTTTACTGTCAATCCTACTTGAGAAAAAATAAAGTCTCAGGTGTTTTCCAAGATGGCGACCAGTTTAAATGTTTCGTTAATGAAGTGTTGTTTTTGGATCATGGGATTTTCAAAACTAATAAATGATGCTATATTATTTGTTATCTTTCCAATTTCGCCATTTTAGTTTTTCAGGATCATGGATTGTATGTTCTGCAAAATATACACAACAGCGACATACATAGAGCATACAGCGATCTACATGACATCCATAGTGTGTACAGATCTGTGTGTAAAGTTCTTCAGGATTTTTGTGTTTGAAATTTTGGATGTGTCTTATGCCAATATCCCAAAAATCCTTGGCAATACTTGGGCCAACTCATGGTATGATTTGCAATTCCTTCAATGCGTTTTCCATGTGTAATATATTGTGAAATGAAATATGTATCACAAGGAAATGGTTATTTTCCTATAGCTTCAAACAAAGCTACAAAGACAAAACATAAGGCACCGAAAAAAGATAATACACTAAAGAAGATCAGGTGTTTTTTGCCTGTTTTGAGATATCATGCCAATGCCAATAATGATAAAAATACCATAGCATGAATAGCCCAAAAATGGAATGGAGAAATCATGGGCATATATCGTTAGAATATAAAACATAAAAAAATATTTCTGATTATACCAAAGATTGTATCTTTTTCAAATACACATTTCTATCAGTCTTGGATCTATCGATATTGCCAAACACCGTGAAAGACTTTTGTTTGATTCCGCAGTAGTCAATACGGTTCATCTTCCATAACCATTGGATGTGTAAGAGTACTTTATAAAAAAATGAGGGCGCTCCAGAAGTGGTTATGATTCTCGCTGATTTACCATGAAGCAATCAGACTGCTTTTCATCATGTCACATATTTAAATGCAAAGCCTGCAGAAAAATTACAGTCTAAGAAGTTTTTCATAATGGCGGGAGCGTCTCCCCACCAGATAGGGAAGATAAATACGAGTTCATCAGCCCAGATGATTTTTTCTTGTATTTTACTTGTTATTGAATCTTTAGGTTGATCTTTTTTGTCTTCATAAGTCAAAAAATCTTGTCTCAGGGGAGTAGTGTAGAGATTAAGGAGTTCAATCTTGTCTCATTTGTCGGTAGAGAGTTTAGCTAAGGTATCGGCAATTTTGTGGGTAAATCCTTGTGAGGAGGGGTTGGCTGTAATAATTAATTTATTCATATCTAGTAAAGTAAATATATAAAACAAGTAAATAGTTAACTAAGTTAACTAAAAAATCAAGAGAAAATATTAAAAAAATATATGTATAAAATAATAAAGGTTTTTTTATAAATTTGTTGTTCAGAAATAAAATCCCCACAATACGAAATTATAGATTCAGCTTTAGAAGGACTATTCTAGAGGATAGAGAAAAGTAACTACAGCACAATAATCAAGTCTTGATTACCATTAGGAGCTATTTTTGAAATATAAATCAATTAATTTGTTATTAAGCAAAGGTGGTGGTAAATTACAAAAATAAAAAATTTGCTAGAAAATTTGCATATTTCATAAAATTAGATATTATTTAGAGGTAATATTTATTTAGTAAATTTAGAAAAATGAAAAGTTCTACAATTGTTTCTGGCGGTAATCCAACAGACGAGGGAAAATGATTTTTCAGAAAATGAATTAAAGCTGTGAAGGCGGTGGGAATAAATTTATTGGAAATGAGTACAAATGCAAACTTAGCTAGAGATTTGTTACAAAGATCTAAGCCAGATGATAGTTTTGTGATTGAACTAAAGAAAGCTAAACAATATATTACTTTATTAGACGCTTGAAGCTCAGTCGTCCATGAAGAGCCATTGACTATCGAAGCAGCTTATACATTAATACATACAGGAAATTGAAAAATAGTACCTAAATATTTAGAAAAGTTCTCATTAAAGCCAGAGGATTATATCAACATTGCTATGGAAATGACTGGTAGCATGCAAAGAGTGGATTATATATCTGCATTGGCGGAGAATAGAATGAAATTTGAAGAAAAAGGAGTAGATTTTAATGATATCTTCAGCAGAAAAATACGTGACCTTGGTAGTTCACTCCATTATCGTAATGCCGATAGATTTAGGAAAATATTTGAGGAACATGCCACTAGTGACTACGGAGAAAATGTTCTTGCTCCTTCTCCCTGAGAGAAGGTAAGTCTGATCAATGAATCAGAGCTAAATGGGCCAGCTAAAACAGCTCTACTTTCAATAGAAAAAGATGGTGTAGAAATACGATTAAAATCTGATAAAAAATATCATTTTGTAGCGAAGAATGGAAAACGACTTCATTTCGCGCCCCTAAGTGAATCTGAATTAAAATCTATGTACCTTTCAGAAGATTGAAGGATAGGATGTCTAGAAAGAGAAGGTCAATTTGTTTATGTGCCAAAGTTATTTGTTCTTAAAGGATGGTCGTCCAATTAAGTTCTTTTTGGTGTGTAATTATAACTAAAAAATAATAGTTCAGGACTATGGTTTGTGGATCTTCGGAAGATGGGGGGAAGTGATTACAACACAATAATAGAGTTCTTAAGAAGAATTAATAATAATTTTTGTAGTTTGTGTTGTTAGTTAATTATGGTTGGTTCTTCAAATTCTTAATTTATTGTTTTACTATATCTTGTACATAATAATAATTAGAATTATTTATACTTACAAATATTTTTACAGAATCTCCTATATGTATATATTTAGAGACATAATCATTAAAATTTTCTTTATCTTTTTCTGTGGCTCAAATAACTCACTCGGATTTTTCTCAGTCGTACGTATATTTTTGACTAGAATATATATATAACTTATGGGTAAGTGGATTAACTCATTCCATCAAAAAAAACCGACCAATAATTCTACCATTCTTGCGTCTTGGAAATCGGAGGAAGGTATTGCGTCTTCGTCACAATACATATTCAATGGATTTTATTTTTCATGTAATTTCTTTTGAAGGAAGTTTGCCTACTTTGAGTTTTTGAATTATTCCTGCTCTATATGAATCTCTAAGATGGATGATAAGATAGACTATCACTGCTAATATGACAATGATTGTTGCCAAAAATCACTCTAAATCATGACGTAGAAAATTAATAATAGAATCAGGGGACATGTTTGTGTTAGGATAAATAAAGTGATAATCTTTGGTTAGTGATATAATTCATATAATCAATATAAAAAATGAAACACTTAATAAATACATTATAAAAAACCCACAATACGAGATTATAGGTTTAGCTTTAGAAGAGGTAAGTTAACTGGCGGAGCACAGCAACGGAGTTGCGAACTTTTTTCAGTACAGTTCCCGACTATGATTTGTCGCAACTGACAAATCTAGAGTATTTGGACTTTGGGGAGTATAAATGAAAGACTGAACGAAAGACGTCTTGTTACTATCGTACACTTCAGAGTAAAAATAGGAAAGCTAATGGTAAAATCAAATAGTTTTTCAATAAGAGCAAGTAATGCGAACTAGGTGTTTGGTGTATTATATATATATTTTATATAAAATCAGATTTTTGATGTGTGTTGATGATTCTTTTACTTGTTTTTTTTCGTTACTGCTCTTTCGTCCTTATTAAGTTTAGGATCTTCATTAGGATGTCTTTCAACTCGATCTCGAACAAGATTACATAAAGCATGCATTTGGTTAATCATTACTCATATTGATTCATTGGGGATATTCTTGTATTCATCTCACAGGATCTTTCTAGCTTGTTCAATGCTTATAGTCATTGGCTTATGGGTAAGTGATAAAAGACAAGTAAAATATATACTTTAGTAATATTTTCAATTACTTGTCTGTTTATCTAAGATGAGTAAATATGGCATAGTTTTATATTATAACCCAATAACTATGAGTACATTATTACTTTGAACCAATATTACCAAAGCACAGCTAGAGGCAACAATGAAGAAACCAAACGAAGAACGAACGACTGAAGATTATGACATTCGAATTGAAGGATTAAGGCATTTTGCATATGTATTTGAGCAGATACATAAAGAAAAAACCAAGAACAAACAAATTGAGTAGAAAGTCTACGGTAAAAAATATTTAAAGAATCACTTGCAATTTTAATATTTTTGATTATAAATACACTATTAGTAATTTACCTACTTAGAAAAATATTTTGAAAGAGAGACTAAAAAACATAGCTAATATCCAAAGTTGATTCTATCTTCGTACCGACAATAGTTGAGATGTTGTCTATCTACAAGCCAAATATTTCAACGATTTTTGAGATCTAAAAGAAAAACTAATCCCTGATATTAGGCATGAAAACGTACAAGAAAGATATTTGCTTAAAGATTGAGACATACTATTCTCTACTAAGTGAACGAGGAATTATGCCACAGTATACAAAAAAGAATATTGACCATGCATTGCATCATCTACATTCTTCACCATAAAACTGAAAGATATAAGAATACTTCCAGAGTATCTCGTAACTATTATCAATGAATCTCAGAAAACAAGCTATTTTAAAAACCATCTTTCAGGCTGAACAATACAATCAATACCAAAACCTGCCCTAGAGGAATTTGAAATATATATACCCCCAAAGGAAAAACAACAACAGGTAGTAGAACTGTATAATCTCTATAAAAAAGAACTGCAAATATATGAAAAACTTAAAACTAAAAAAGAACTCCTTATGAATAAACTTATTTTAAATTCTAATAGTAAAAAACATGGCTAATCAAATTACACAGAAAGAAATCAATCAGATCATTCGAAAGGCTTGTGATACCTTTCGTGGAGTCATAGATCCAAGTCAGTACAAAGACTATATTCTTACAATGCTCTTCATCAAATACGTAAGTGATGTATACAAAGATAAATATGAAGAACATCTAAAGAAGTATAACGGAGATACTGAAAGAGCAGAATATGCCATGAAACATGAAAGATTTATAGTACCCAAAAATTCATCCTTTGACTTCCTTTTTGAAAACAGAAACGAAGCGAATATAGGTGAACTTATAAATACAGCCTTGATAGATTTTGAAGAAGCAAATAGAGAAAAGTTAAGTAGCGAAGACTGATCGTGAATATTTAGAAATATTGATTTCAATAGTAGTAACCTAGGAGATCAGAAAGATAAAAATACAAGACTTAAAAATTTACTTATAGATTTTAATGATGAAAAACTAAATCTCTGACCAAGCCATCTAGAGTGAAGCGATGTTATAGGAAACGCTTATGAATACCTTATCTCAAATTTTGCTAGTGACGCAGGAAAGAAGGCAGGCGAATTCTATACCCCATCAGAGGTTTCAACCTTGGTTGCAAAGTTAACTAAAAGCAAGCCAGGCTCTCGTATATGCGATCCAACATGTGGATCAGGTTCTCTTCTTATTAAAGCATGAAAGGAAGTCTGATCAAATGACTTTGCCTTATTTGGACAGGAGGCAAACGGAAGTACTTGGGCACTTGCAATAATGAATATGTTTCTTCATGGGTTCGATAATGCCACTATTCGTCGAGGAGATACAATAAATAATCCCAAATTGAAAGATAAAGATGCCTTGATGAAGTTCGATACAGTAGTCGCAAATCCGCCATTTTCTTTGGATAAACGGTGAGCAGAAAACGCTTCATGAGATAAATACAACAGATTTCGAAGATGAGTGCCACCAAAGAGTAAATGAGATTGGGCATTTATTACTCATATGATAGAAACTACTTATGAATGAACTGGAAAGGTTTGAGTAGTAGTTCCTCATGGAGTACTCTTTAGATGAGCAAGCGAAGGAAAGATCAGACAAAAATTGATAGAAGAGAATCTATTAGAAGCTGTAATTTGATTGCCTGCCAATCTCTTTTTTGGAACAGGTATACCAGCGGCAATATTAGTATTTAACCGCGGTAAAAAGGACAACACCAACGTGCTTATTATCGATGCAAGCAAAGGATTTGAGACAGGGAAAAATCAAAACAAACTCAGAGATCAAGACATAGAAAAGATAGTAGATACTTATAATAGATTTCATGAATGAAAGTTACTAGCATGAGTAACAGAAGAAAAATATAGTTATGTAGCAACCTTTGATGAGATACAGGAAAATGAATTTAATCTCAATATCCCTCGTTATGTAGATACTTTTGTGGAGGAAGAGGAGGTAGATATAACGGCAGTACAACAAGAAATAAATGAACTAAACAAAGAACTTGCTAAGACTGAGCAAGAAATGGGAAAATATATAAAAGATTTAGGTTTTTAAATTTTAATACAAACACACATGGAACTTCTTCATGAGATCACAAAAAATTATAATTTTGAGACCAGAGAGATTCTCAAAAGACTTATCGATGCACATAAAGCACTCGCCGAGTTAAAGTGAGTAGCTAATACACTTCCCAATAAGACTATCCTAACAAATACGTTGTCTTTACAAGAGGCAAAGGATAGTTCTGCGATAGAGAACATCGTTACTACACAAGATGAATTGTATAAAAGTAATGTTGTTAGCAAGCAATTTGCGAGTATGGCCGCTAAAGAAGTATATAGTTATGCGGAAGCACTAAAATTAGGTTATGAATCTGTAAAGAAAACAGGAATCATCACCAATAATGATATTCTTGAAATACAAGGATTGATCGAACAAAACAATGCTGGATTTAGAAAATTACCAGGGACAGAATTAAAAAATGATAAGACAGGCGAAACGGTCTATACTCCACCACAAAATTATAATGAAATAGTCTCTTTGATGTCAGATCTAGAGACATATATAAATGATAATAAGAATTGAATGGATCCATTGATAAATATGGCAATCATGCATCACCAATTTGAGAGTATTCATCCTTTTTATGATGGGAACGGAAGAACTGGCCGTATTCTCAATGTTTTGTATATAGTCAAAGAAGGCCTCTTAGAGACCCCTATTTTGTATCTTAGTAGATATATCAACCAACATAAAAGTGAATATTATAAATTACTTCAATCAGTCCGTGATGAGAATGGTTGGGAGAGATGGATAGAATTTATGCTACATGCTATTGAACAAACCGCTAAAGATACGATAACTATAATAGAAAATATCAAAACAACTATGTTGTCTCATAAGCAGGCAATCAGATCAAAACTTCCCAAAATCTATAGTCAGGATCTATTAAATAACATTTTTAGACATCCATATACTAAGATAGAATTTATAACAAGAGATCTATGATGTACACGTAAAACAGCAACGAAGTATTTAGAAGCACTAGTTGGGATAGGTATTTTGGTGAAATATAAAGTAGGAAGGGATAGTTACTATATAAATAAGGATTTATTTGAGCTATTGCAGAATGTCTCTAAATAAAGAAATTACCCACATTAAATAGATATGGGTAAAAAATAAGGAAATCTACCTATATCGAATGAATATATATACAAAAACGATAAAATCTGCCCATATCGAAGAAAAATATATAAGAAATAGTGAAAATTGGACAAGAAATGGAAAAACACATCAAAGATCTAGATTTTAAATCTTTTATAAACACTAATGGACGAAATAAACTCTCTTGAAGAACAATTTCAACGAGTAAAAAACAATCTTACGAAGGTTAAGTCTACTGTTGAGAAACTAGATAAGTATCTAGAAAATTTTGAAATTATTCGTAATAAACTGGATGATCCAGAAAATTGATTAGAAAAAAGTCTTGAATGGTCAACTAATCAAAAAAACCAAATAAATGAATTGTATTCTGAAGCAAGTAATACACTACAAAAGCTGAAAGAGGAAATAAAAGAAACATCAAGTCAGGTTGTTTCTGTAGAACAACTAATAGAATCAGCAAAAAAGCAAACAACTGAAAGTCAAACTATATCAAAAGAAATTTCTGAATTAAAATCGTCTTCAACCAATAACACAAATTCGATTGCTTCTTTAATGAATAAGTCTCAGGATTGATTTGATACAATCAATTCTCTTCTTGATAATGCAAAGAAAAATGTAGAAGAAATAAAAAAATTCTTAGAAACTTTCAATCTACTAAAATCACAAATTGAAGATGAAGAAAATGGTTTTGAAGCAATTATACAAGCTGTAAATGAAAATTTAACACAATCAGATTCATTACTTAAACAAATAGAAATAATACGCACTAATAGCAACAAAAATCTTGTAGAAATTGAAAAAGAAAAAGAAACTATTCAATGAATTTCTAAGGAAATTAGTGACATAAGAGAAGAAAGTGAAAAAGATAGAAAAGAAATTGCAAACTATCTTGCTATTGCATCTGATGCATCATTTGCTGAATCCTTTAATAAAAGAAAACTCGAACTTTCTAACAATGCAAAACTATGGAGAAAATTTTATTTATGAGCAATAATATGATTAGTAATTTATTTATTCATTGTTTTTTGGAGTAGTATTTTTTGAGGCACAATACCTGGTGTAGAAGAATCAATTTTCCGTTTAACCCTTTCCTCGCCAATAATATTTTTGATATGGTTTAGTGGATTAGAGTACAGTAAAAATAGAGCTAATGAAGAAAAATATGCCTTTAAATTTGCAACTTCTACTGTATTCAGAAACCATATCAAGTTTATGCTTGAAGAATTTTGAGCAGATAAAAAAGATAGTGTATTAGAAACAACACAAAAAATAATTGATGTGCTGTATACTCCAACTTATTCTTCAGAGGAGAAATTATCAGAAATAGAAAAAAATATTATTAAAACTCACTTCAAGGATACTAGTACAAATAAATCAAAAAGGGAAGTATTGCCAAATTTTGATGAATTAATTGATAGAGCAAAAAAAATAAAAGATATAATATGAACAGATCAAGAAATATTAAAAATAGTTTTGCCATTTTTATTTAAATAGTCTCCTATGCTAATAACCCACCTTATCCCAGCATAATACAAAAATTCTCCACTTTGATTAATATAAAAAGAATATAATTTTAGTTTATTAATTTAATAACCATGGAACATACAGTCAAAGACTCTGAATATAAGGTAGATTATAATGCCGATTTTTTGGGATTATTGAAAGATTTAGAAGGTAGGAATTTTGAACTAAGAACCAATCATAATACAGCTTATTTTACATTTATATGATTTATTATAACTATAACAGTAGGTCTGTTGTGATTTAAAAATGATTTAACTATTTATACAAAATACGTATTTCTACTAACTATAATATTGTTTGTGATCTGATTCTATCTCTATTTTCAAGAATCAACGATAGGAATTAAAAAAATGGAAAAAATATACAGTATTATAGCAGAAGCAATAGATAATCAAACGAACCCTTGAGATGCTTTGAAAAAAAATATGAAAAAAACTTGCTGGGAAAAGTTTGTTTGAAAAGCATATGTATGGCTCCAAAATATATGACTACTGCTTTTCCTCATCTGAATAATTAGTTTTATTGTTTCTTAAGATTAATCCTATGACTCAGACAGAACAAACCATAAGACCATGATACAAATCTTCAATCCTCTGACCAATCCCAAAAGATTGGGGTATTGTTGAATTATGAAGTTTATGTAAAATAGTTAAAAGTTGATGAACGCCCAACTCATCAAATGAACTTTTTTATAATTGAAATATCCCATTCTTATCTATAAATGACATGACGAACCAGTGAAAATATATTTACTATACACAAAATTTCATTTCTCAGGAATGATTAGAAAATTCGTCATCATGGATCGTCCCTCCGAATTCGCTCATATATTCTATGTATGCATCAGTATGATTAGTCTCTATTAATAAAATTCCATTGGCTACATCCCAAGCTGTTTTGAATTTAATTTTAAAAGAAGAAGAAAACATAGATTATTTATATTATTATCTAATATTCATAAAACAATTTACAAAAAAATTTATAGTTACATGAACTCAGTGAAATTTGAATGCTCAAATAGTAAAAACTTTTAAAGTTGTTCTCCCAGAAACTTCAGAACAGCAGGTTATTGCCAACATTTTAAAGATTGTTGACAATGCAATTGGCATAGTAGAAAGTATAATCAAAAACCTTGAAAATAGAAATAAGTGATTACAACAAGCTTTACTTACTGGTAAAATTAGACTAAAGTGATTTGAAAAAACAAAATTGCAATTTTTGCCAATTAAATCTTTTTCTAAAGAAATTTCTGAGAAAAATAGAAACAATGAAGATTTAATAGTTCTTTCTTGTACTAAATATGATTGACTAGTCCCTTCATTAGAATATTTTTGAAGAAAAATATACAGTGATGATTTAACAACGTATAAGATTGTTCATAAAAACTGTTTTGCTTATGCCACCAATCATATCGAAGAATGATCAATCTGATATCAATCAAAATATGAAAAAACATTAATTAGTCCTATGTATACTGTTTTCAAAACCAATGAAACCATGGATGATGAATATCTATTTAAATTATTAAAAACCCATTATTATATACATGAATATCAAAAAAGAATGGAATGATCAATTGATAGAAGGGGTTGATTGAGATGGGACGAATTTTCGAAAATTAAAGTACCTGTCCCCTCATTAGATGAACAAAGAGCTATTGCAAATATATTCAATAAAACCATCGAAGAGGTTAATCTATATAAACAGAAATTAGAAAAGCTTCAGTTAGTAAAAAAATGACTTATGCAACAACTCTTAACGGGAAAGGTGAGAGTAAACGTGAAATAAAAATCAGATTATTTATTATTTTAAAGTAATAGTTATGAATACGCCTAGTTTCAAAGAAGACCATATCTCTCAGATACCAGCATTACAGATGCTGATAAAACTCTGATATACATATCTCTCTCAAGCTGAAGCTTTACAATATAGAGGGGATAAGACTAGCTGAGTGATCCTTGAAGATATTTTGAGAAAACAACTGAGAGAAATCAACTCTTTCCAAGTTGGGTCCAGTAAAACGAGCTATTTCAGTGATGCTAATATCGAAGCAGGTATTTTGGCTATCAAAAATATCCCTTTCAATGAAGGTTATATCACCGCAACTGAACATATTTACGATCTACTAACACTAGGTAAAACGCTTGAACAAAGCATAGAGGGAGATAAGAAAAGCTTTACGCTTAAATATGTAGATCGAGAGCATCCCGAGAGAAACGTCTTTCATGTTACAGAAGAATTCTCAGTAATGAGAACATGAAGTACGGATCATTATAGACCCGATATCGTTCTCTTTGTAAATGGAATCCCCCTATGTGTGATAGAGTGTAAGAGACCAGATATGAAGGATCCTATAGCTCAAGCTATTTCTCAACACATTAGGAACCAACAAGAAGACGGAATCAGACAGTTATACGTATATTCTCAGCTTAACCTTATCGTGGCAACAGATAAGGCCATGTATGGAACAGCAGGAACTCCTGAGAAATTTTGGGGGCATTGGACAGAGAAGTTCGAAACAGAGGAAGAAAAAAGCAACTATCAGGGAAGATTACTGGGGCTAAAGTGAGAACCTTTGAATGGAGATCAAAAAAATAAGCTCTTTTCAGATAGATTTAAATATGTCCGCAACTATTTTGATGAACTTGAAAGTGATTGAGTCCTTCCTACTGTACAAGACCAATACCTTGTAGATCTTTGTGACCCACAAAGGCTTTTAGAGATTATTTTCGGATATATCGTATATGATAATAATATAAAGAAAATAGCTAGATATCAGCAATATTTTGCCATCAAGAAAACTATAAAGAGGATTACTGAGATCTCAGGAGGGAAAAGAGAAGGAGGAGTAATATGGCACACTCAATGAAGTGGAAAGTCTTTGACCATGGTAATGCTCGCAGAGGCTATCGCCAATGTAAAAACCATACGTAATCCAAAGATTATCATAGTTACCGATCGTACAGACTTAGATAAACAGATTTCTGATACTTTTAGAAAGTGTGGAAAGATAACTAATAGGGCAAGTACCTGACAGAACCTTGTAGAGAATCTTGAGAGTAAATCAGATGCGGTAGTAACTACGGTTATTAATAAATTTGTAGCCGCAATTAAGAAAATTAAAGAGCCATTACATTCACCTGATATCTTTGTTTTGATCGATGAATGACATCGTACACAATATGGAGACTTTAATATACAAATGAGAAGAACATTACCCAATGCATGCTTCATAGCTATGACAGGGACGCCATTGATGAAAAAAGAGAAATCAACGGCTCAGAAGTTTGGATGAATTATTGACTCGTATACGGTAGATCAAGCAGTAGCAGATAAGGCAGTAGTACCTCTTCTATACGAATGAAGACATACCCTTCAAAATGTAAATGCAAGTGCCATAGATTTGTATTTTTCTAGAATCTCTGAGAATTTGACGGCGAATCAAAAAGCTGACCTTAAAAGGAAGTTCGCTCGTGCAGATCAACTAAATATCGCGGATCAGAAGATAAATGTGATTGCATGGGATATAAGTCTCCATTTTAGAGATAATTGGCAAGGGACATGATTTAAAGGACAATTAGTCTGCCAAAGCAAGGCAACTGCTATCAAATATAAAAAATATTTAGATGAAATCTGAATAGTAACGAGTGAGGTTATAATCTCTGCTCCTGATGATAGGGAGTGAGAAAATGTTGTATTCGAAAAATCAGAAGATCTGATCAAAAGATTCCGAGATGGTAAAATGGATGAATTTTGAAGTCCTAAAAAATACGAGGAAACTATCATTAGTAGATTCAAGAACCAGGAGACTCCTGAGATAATTATAGTCGTAGATAAACTGCTTACATGATTTGATGAACCAAAAAACGTTGTTTTGTATCTTACAAGAAATCTCAAATGACATGCATTATTGCAAGCCATAGCTCGTGTAAATAGGGTTGCGGAGAATAAGGATTTCGGTTATATTATAGATTATTATGGGGTTTTGTGAGAGTTAGATAACGCTATTGAGGTCTATTCATCCCAGTGATTTGAAAAAGAAGACGTAGAAGATACTATGGCAAATATTGATGTAGAGATACAAAAACTACCTCAAAGATATTCTGAACTTTGGGATTTATTTAAGACAATTTCAAATAAGAAGGATCTTGAAGCCTTTGAACAATTACTCAGAGATGAAGCCAAGAGAGAAGAGTTCTATTCAAAACTTAGAGAATATGGCAAGACGCTAAAAATAGCTCTATCATCTATGAAATTTTACGATGAAACGGATGAGAAGTTATTGGATACCTACAAGAACGATCTTTTAATGTTTTACAAGCTTCGTCAAGCTGTTGCGGCTAGATACTCAGATGAAATAGATTATAAAAAATATGAAGCTCAGATACAAAAGCTTATCGATACGCATATTACAAGCGAAGAGGTAAAAACAATAGTGGCACCTGTAAATATTTTTGAAAAAGATAAATTTCAAAATGAGGTAAATAAGGTGGTTTGAGAGGCAGCTAAGGCTGATACTATAGCTTCCCGTACAAAGAAGTACATTCAGGAGAAAATGGAAGAAGATCCAGCATTCTACAAGAAATTCTCTGAGATGTTAAAGGATACGATTAAGGAATATGAAGAACATCGTATCCATGAGAGTGAATATCTAAATCGTGTAGAAAATATCATGGACAGCGTAATATCTCATAAAGATGAAAGCTTCCCTCAGGAGATTATTAATAATGATGTAGCAAAGGCGATTTACGGAGTAGTTAATGAGTCTATAAACGATAAAAACTTACCTCCTGAAGATATGAAAAAGATCTCCATATTTATCGCATTACAGGTTGATAGCATATTTAATAGCTTGAAAATTGTTAATTGGCAAAACAATACAGACATTATAAAACAAATGAAAATACAGATATTTGATATGGTATATGATGAGGTAAAATCAAAATATAATCTAGATATTTCTATCGCAGATATCGATTTATTTACTGAAAGATGTATATGAATAGCCAAAATAAAATATTAACAGTACACAAGATGCCCTATGGGGCTGATACAATAGATTTTTCTCTAGTTCAGACCGATAGAAAAACCTTTAGGATTGAGGTTTCTCCAAATCTTGATGTTGTTGTTAAGGCTCCCATTAAAGTCAATAAGGATGCTATCCTAAACAAAGTAAAAAAAAGATCTGTTCGAATACTCGAACAAATAGCTTATTTTGAAGACTTCCATCCAAGAATTACACCTAGAAAATATATATCTTGAGAAACATTCTTATTCCTATGAAAGCAGTATATCCTAAAAACAGAAATTACTAAAAAAGACGAATGAGTTAAACTAAAGTGAAAGTTTATGTTAGCTAGTGTCCTGAATAAGAAAAATACAGAAACTGTCTTGAATAGACGATATTTAGAGAGAGCAAAAGAAAAATTTAACGTCTATATTTATCCAGTTTTAGATAGTTTCAAAAAACATAATATTTGTCCTAATGACGTAAGGATTAGAAAAATGGCTACAAGACGAGGTAGTTGTAGTAGAAAATGAAATATTACATTGAATACTGAACTGGTAAGAGCTCCTAGGTGATGTATAGAATATGTTTTAACCCACGAATGTTGTCATCTTATAGAATTTGGTCATACAAAGAAATTCTACGATCTCCAGTCAACAATAATGCCTGATTGGAAGAAATGGAAGAATAAATTGGAAAGATTATTAGCGTAGTTATAATTTTTAAAAAGAATTTATAATGTTATGAAGAAATCTAGTAGAGAACTTATACACAAAAAAGATATAAAAATTCTATGGTGAGAAACCTTCAATAGATGTATGTTTAATGAAAACTGAATTTTTTGTACAAGTCAAGCAATAGAATCTAAACAAGATGGAGAAAAATATACACTTGCTGAACAAGCCCATATTTCTCCTCACTGAGAACAATGACCAAGAGCATGAACAAAAGGCGATATAAAAGATTGACATAAAAATCGTCTGATTTTGTGTCCAACACACCATAAAATTGTTGATGAAGATACAGCAAAATATACAGATGAAGTTATGGATGAAATGAAAAAGAGGCATATACTACATTATGAAGAAATCTTGAATAGTATACCTACTCAAATTATTAGTAAATTTAAAATTGAGATACAATCTAATAAGTTTTTAGATTTGGTCGAATATCTAAATACATTTATAGTTAATGAAAAATATTCAAAAATAGAAAAAGAGGCGTTATTTAAATCATTGAATGAAAATGCTACGTTATTACGACATTTTCTCCATAATCAAAAGAAGGATACTCTATTCATGGAAATAAAAGATAAATTGATTCCATCAATAGTTATTGATCAAACGGATGAACAATTAAAGTTTAAACTTCTCGACTATTTTACAAAAAATTGTATTCAGACATATTCAGATGAAATTATAGATATTTTAAAAGATATGGTTAAAAACTCACAAAACATAATCTTAAAGAGAAGTATTTGACTGTTTATCGAAAAACTAGAACCAAAACTTAGATTTGATATTTTATCCGAGATAGCGTGTGAACTAATCTCTAATACAGATCAAATGGTCAAAGAATTCACTATTAGATCAATTATGAAGTTTATAGATAGTTTCAACCAAGATCAATTAGAAAACATATCAAATTCTATATTTTATACGGTATGATCCGAAGAAGATGTTACCCAGCAGGGTCTGAGTCTATCCCTCAAATTTAGCTGAAAAGACTTACAAAACGCTTCATTCAGAGAATCAGCAAATTTTTTATGAAAAGTACTCAAAAATCCTAAATATGTACTATATTTTATAGATAAGGCCATGGGAATCTATGATGCTATATTAGATAAGGATACTGAAAACTTCCAGGATCAAGATACAACCACTATTAAGTATAGTTATGCATCATGGTTACCTAAAACATTCCCAGTGAAGAAATCGGAATTTGAATATGAGTCAGAAAAGATGAAAAGAATGGGACTTGAAATTTGGGGGGCGCTCATAGAACTAGAAATAGATAAAGATATCTTAAAACAAGTATGTAATACTATAATTAACAAAGCAAGATATTCTATCTATTACGAGATTATAAATAGATTTTTATCTGATAAATGGGATAAATATCCTGATATTATAGAGAGTATTGTTTTTAAAAAAGACCTGCGAAGTGTAATTGAAACAACAAAACCTAGACGATTTAAATTATTTAATAACTATCTAGCACAGCATACAGATAAGATTAGTTATTTTGAAAAATTAATTGGAGGCTATGTTATAGAAAACAAGAAAGCTGAACTACATATTAAAGCAGAACTTGTATCAACAATTCCTGAATGAAAAAGATCTAAAAAAATGAAAGAGCTAAAAAAACAGTATGAAGATAGGATAAAAAAAGAATATAAAATAGATAATTACATTATAGAAGAATGACAAGAAGATGAATATGTATGATATGCAACAATGAAACAGTCAACCTTTGATATTTCAACTCTTGGAGAAAAAAAAGAGATTATAGAACTAAAAAATATTATAGAAGAATATGTTAAATCTCAAAATACATTTGAAAAAGATATTTGAGATCTTGCGGTTCCATTTAAAGAGTATATAACAAAAAATGCGGATCAACTGGAAGAACTTTATGGTGAAATAAAGGGATTGGACTTTAAAGGGCGTTGACAACGACTTCTAGGATGATTAGCAGGCGGATACATAGACCATTATAAGGGATGAGAAAGGGATAAATTTTATGAAGAGCTTTGCAAACTCTATAGTATATTTTCTAATGTTGAAAATATCAATGAGTCTCAGGCAAGACTTGCAATAGCAAGAAGTATAGAGGAAGGTAACGACTTTTTAAGATCACAGGATACCTGAAATTTAAAAGAATCTAACCCAGGAATTTTTGCAAAGATAAAAGAATTGGTTATTAATTTAGCAAAAGATCCTGACCCAAAAGATAATTGAGATCAACAACATGTTGGCTTAAATTCAGTTAGAGGAATATGAACTATTTGTATTTCTATACTGTGTTTCTATTATCCCCAGGAAGATGATCTAATAGCGACAATTAAATTATTAAGCGAAGATTATAATCCATGAATTCAAGCCCAATTAATTAGTGGACTTGTTTATTTGATAAATAAGAGATATGATATTTGTAAAGAGATAATTATTAAACTTAAAAACAGCGATAATGTCGCTGTTCAGAACGCTATTGCTAGATATATGTTTAGATTGTGAAATAAGAAAATAGAGGAAAATGTTGATTTAATAGAGATTCTTTGTGATTCACAAGAAAATAGTGTTAAAAATCAAGTTTGAGACCTTGTTGGACAGGCTCTTCTGAATGATGCAAATATAGAAACTATCTTTGGCAAAATTATCAAAGAAGAAATTGGTGACGACAACGTACTAGAATCAATTACTATGGCTTTTCAAAACGCTATGAATAGCATTCTATCTGAGTCAGACCCTGCAAAAAAAGAGAAATATCTATGATATTTCGAAAATATAATAGATTTTAAATCATCTGTGATAGAGAAAAATATAGCTATCCGATCTAGGCTGTGATATTGTTTTCATGATGCAGATAAACGATCAGATTCAAGTTTTGACTTATTGTATAAAAAATGAATTTTGAATAAATTAATAAAGATACCCAATCAAGATACTCAGAAAAATCTTAATAAGTTCTTTTGGTATCTTGCGGGGAAAGATATGTATCTCGATGATATTCTAGATTTACTGCTACTTCAGATGGATTATAGGCTAGATAACGGAACCCCCATTATGCTTATAGATTCATGGTTAAACGATGAAATTATTAAAATAATTGATCATGTCTATATAAAAACCAATAAATGAGAAACTGATTTACAGATGTTTTCAAGGGCAGAAAAATTATTTGATGAATGACTTAAGTACTGAGAAAAGGGGTTTTATAATATATTCGATGCATATTACAGAAAAGAAGATTAGGTTTTTATTTATTATATAAGACAAATTACGTGTTCCCAGGCTCGTAATGACCTTCAAATATGATCGTGTAATTCTATTTAGATAATATAAAAAATTCTAGAAACAGCGATAAATTTATTGATTTAATAAAGTTAGATGAAAATATTCATTAAAGGAATTTTGAAAAATAAGATAAGATTTTCAATAATATTTTTAGTGTGCTTTCTTTGATTATTTTTGGTTCAATATATGCTATTAGATAGAGGTTACATATGGAGGAGCATAAGAATGGAAATAAGTAATCCGTTTTTAAGTCAACTCATAATATTTTTCGTAACATTTATAACACTTTGAGCATTACTATACCACCTGCAAATATATAAAGGATTGCATACAATATTTGTGAAATGGGGCAAAAGTCGAGATCTTTATAAGTTTATTAAAATGTGAATATGGCTCTGATTATCCTGGGTAACGTCCCATTATATTATTCCCTGACTGAATTGGTTAATTTACTTTTTCTATAACGTTGGGTTTACGATTTTGTATCTATTACCGATTATTTGATTGTCGTTACTTATAACATTTGGAGTTATTTATTTACATTCGAAAATAACTAAAACATTACGCTAATTATTCACATCATTGAATAAAGTAATCAATTGTACTATAGCTCATTGGCGGGTTACTAGGAGGAAGATGAAATCGTTAAGGTTTGTAATAAATTGGGCCCGTAGATAAACTTGATACATTCCAAATATAAGGGTACTATACATTATATGTATATAAATGATTTATTTTTGGGTGTTTCCCAGAAAAAAAAGGTTATTATATATTTATTGTATTTCTAGGGATGAACCATTAATTAGACCTTTTTATCTATAATAATTGTAAATAAAAACGATGAATAATTACTGATCTTGCTTGAAAAAATAGGAATATGTATATTAATTTATCAATGAATAATGCATAATATAACTGGGATAAACAGATGTTGTATCGCAATAAGAAATCTAATTTAGAAAATCTATATAAACCATTAAAAAAGGATCACAAAATCAATGTGAATTTATGGTTAAACCGCCTTTTTGAAGTAAGCATATAATCATAATACGTCACGTTCCGACATGTCAAGTAAGAACAGGCTATATTTGGTATGAGTAGGGGTGCTGTACGGGTAGGTCAGAGATGGGGTATACCCTATTTCTATACTAGGATTGTTCATTTACGATTTAGACCAAAAATGGTAACTAATGGAATTATTTCATATAATATTATTTATCCTGTTTCAATAAATAATCAGCCGTCACTCATAAATTTTGTGCAATCTTTTCTATATTATCTAAGGTAATATTTGTTTTCCCATTTTCTATTAATCCCATATGTGTCCTATGAATTTTACATTTAGCAGCGAAAGCTTCTTGAGAATATCATTTTTGTTTTCTTAATTTTCTTATATTTTCTCCAACATATATTTTGATATCCATTATTTCTCTAATAAAGAGTAAATAATGTTTTATATATTATGCCACGATATAAAACTACAGTATGAATACCGACATTATTTATACCACATTTTATATTGAAAGATTAGAGATAAAGTATATATCAATATAAATATTATCATTTTATATATCTTCTTGTAGATGGCTAAACACACTAAAAGTCAGTTGGTTTTATTGACTGTTGTTGTAACTCTTATTCTATTGGTAGTTACATTAGGGATAGTATCTAATACGGGTTGTTCCAATAACTCATTCTGACCTATTGATCACAGTCTAGAATGTACTTGGTGATGGTGGATTCCTTTTTTAGTTATTTCTGGCTTATTTGATTTTTATATGCTGGGAAAGATAGGTAAAAAATAATTTTATTATCTAATCTATTATAAATGAAAAAATGTTCTTTTTGTTGAGAAAAAATTCAAGATATAGCTAAAAAATGTAAACATTGTTGAGAACGATTAGAAGAACCCGCCCTAGAAGAGATTGATGATAATAAAAGAAAAAAATCTACTAATCCAATAATAAGGTTTTTCAAATATGCATTATTTTTTATTCTTTCGTGTGTTTTAATTTCACTAGCTCAATCGTGATTTTTATTATTACTTGCAATGTTTTCATATATAGGTTTGTGGCGAATATTATTTCTTTGATGAATATGTTTTGGTCTTCTAAATTTTTGAGTATGATATATAACAATATTCCTATTCAAAATAGTACCAAATAAAAAAACTTGAATTATAATTTTTGTTATAGTTTTAATACTTATGACAATACCTACATTAATAAACACTTGGCGATTTGTAAATGATTTAGATATACCAAGGACAATCAAAGTTATTTATAGTATTGCGATTATTTGATTATGTATAGTTCTATCTTCCAATTTAGAAGATTTGTCGGAAGGAAGCTTATATTAATATTTAAATCATTTTCCCACTAAAATGAGAAATAAAAGCTTACCAATCTTAGTTATTAAAATAATTGTTATTATTATGCTCTTTCGAGCATTAGTTGATAACCCTTATTTTTACTATCAAATTTTGCGTTGGGCTGTTTGTTGATTAACTGCATATCTAGCTTATTCAGCTTATGAAAGTAAACAAAATATATGGATTTGGCTCTTTGCTATTAGTGCTATACTTTTTAATCCTATAGCACCTATATACTTCGGTCGTGAAATTTGGTCAGTATTAAATATTATTGTTGCCGTCATAATATTTATAAGTATATTTAAGATGAGATTGAGGAAAATCAAAGATCATATTTAGATCTTAAATCATATTCAAATATGCCTAGAATAAAGACGTATAGACCTATAGACGAAATAATGGAGATATTCAAAATAACTTTATGAACAGTTAATTCTGTTATAAAAAAATATAAGATCGATTCTTTTTCTAGTAAAGGAAAGATACAAATAAATGCAAAAGATTTTTACAAAGTGTATACTAATAATTTCAATCCATCGTTATTTGATGTCTGAGAGAGAAAAGGAATAAAAAAGACAGTTCCCGCGATAAATAATGATAATTCTAATATCTTCCAAAAGCTATTTGGTAGTCCCCATATTACTAATACTAAGAGGAAAGTTATAACATCTTCATTAATAACTCTTAAAAATTATAGTTCTTAGAAAATAATATAACTTATTGAGGCTGTATGGACGTCTCCGATATATCATATAGCTCATAATCTATATCTAAGACATATACCGACAATTCTGATTTTTAGAATTGTTTTTTATGTATATAAATTTAATTATGTCCACTGATTCTTATAATGAGGCAAAAAAAATGTACAGTCGGGTTTGTAGGTAGTACCTTATAAAAATAAAAGGCATTATACACATAGTGTATAGTGTTTAATAGTTTTTAAACTAGCTTAGAAAGCACCAAAACTCATTGCTTCTTTTTTTTGAAAGAATAAAATCGTGATTGATAAATAATGATTTTTTATGTTTTATGGAAGAAAATATGCAATTAACAAAACTAGATAAACCATCAAAATTAGAATACTTCCAGTTATCTAGGGAGCTTAATTCTAGTTGACTTCTTTATGGGAAATATAGGAAACTTTTGTGATACTGGAAACAATATCAAGAGATCAAAAAATTCGGCAAATTTGATGAAAGTACAATAATAAACAGACAGTGAGTGGTTTATACTAATTCACAATAAGAAATTATCAAACAGGGGTAGGTTTTGTATCAAGAGAAGCCAAAAATTAACTAAGTTTTAATCGATTATTTATATGATAAAGGCTAGAAAAAACATAGATAGACAAAACTCTATCAAACTTGAGAAATCGGGTCGTGTTTTTTCTGACAAAAAACAAAAAAATAAGAAAGAAATTAAATTATCAGAGCAATGATCTAAAAGTCTATGAGAATCCTTTAGTAGATTCAAAAAAGAGTTTTCTCTCTATCAAAAATAAGAAATTGAAAAGACACTGTATTTGGATATAGATTGATTGTTTTAATCTATATTTTTTTGAAATGGGAAAAAGATATTTTCTTTATACTAGAGTATCAAATGATGATTACGATAAGAGTATAGATAACCAAAAAGATATTCTTTTCAAAATAGCAAAAGATAAAAGTGTTGATAAATCTAGTATTGTGCTATATGAAGAACACCAAAGCTGAAGTAGAGATAAGGACAGACCATTTTTCGATGAGATGATAAAAAATCTTGAAATTGATATGAAAGAAGCAGGTAAAAATGTAGATAAAAGGAAATATGGGTGAATTTTGTTCTTTAAGATAGATAGATTAGCTAGGAATGATAAAGACTTTGAGAGATTACTTAGATTGTTAGATGGTTGATATGAGTTTGTAAGTGCTACAGAGACTATAGAGAATACACCAACTGGTAGACTACTCTTTAGAATGTTAGCCTCTTTCGCCGTCTATGAGAGCGAGAAACTAAGTAATAGGCAGAGCATAGCTAAGATACATAATCTGATTTTACAAAATTTTGAAAGCTTATGATGAGATATGGTAATATTTGGCTATGAGCTAAAAGATGGAAAGATTCAAATAAATAAGAATCAGTGTAATATAATATCTAGGGCGTATGACCTATTTATAGAAAGTAATTGAAAGCTTAAATATAAGGATATGTTTGAAAAACTAGACAAAGAAAATAGGTGAGAACTTAAAAAATACCTAAAGACAAAGTGAAAAACGACACCAGAGAAATTTATGAGAAACATAATAAAGAATGAAACGGCGTTTAAATATAACGGATATATAGAGATTAATATAAGCGTCAATGATGAACTGATAAAAAACTATATAGAGACGATAACGGAGAAACAATACGATAAATACTGATTTGCTATAGAATGAGATTGCAAGATAGGGGGTAAGGTTAAGTTTGTATACTTCATTGATGAACTTATGATACTGCCAGATTCTCTATACGAAGAAAAGGAATCTATCTTGAAGCAAAGAGAGTTTACAAGAAAACCTATAGATGATAAAAAAGCCCTATTTGAAGATATGTTTTATCTAAAATACAACTCTAGCCTATACAAATTTCTATGAAAGCCCGAACAAAAAAAGGGTAAGTATAATAACTACAGGAGAAAAATTGGTATCAAGTTATTTAGTATTTCTGAGAAGAAGATAGATGATAAACTGATTATCTCTAAGAAAATACAAAAGATATTAGATAGTTTAGAATCTCATCTTGTAAGGATTAAGAACTTATTATTGGAGAGTAATAGTATAAATATAGGAAGGGAACAGAGAAAACTAAAAGCTACCCTTAATATCTATAGGGGATTCAAGGAGAGATATGAATGGCTACTGAAAGATAATAATCAAGATATAGTAACAAATACTAAACTTTTTAAAAAATATTCTGACTTAGAACAGTTAACTAATAAAGAACTCTATTCTCTTGAACAATCTTCAATTTATAGGATTGATAAATACTTGGAAATAATGAGGATAAAAGATTTAGCTAATCAAACTGATTTAACCAAAAGATTGGTCTATATTTTGCTCTTTGAGAAAATAATATATGAACCATTAGGAAGTGATAAATTTAGAATAATTCTATATCCTTTTACCTTCTTGTCTGAATTGCTATGACTACCAAAGGAGATTGTTATATAGCTTATGTCCGTGTAAGTTCCTATGAACAAGCTGAAAGAAATTTGAGTATTCCATCTCAAGTGGAACAGATACAAAATTATGCTAAACAATCGTGAATAACTATTGGTAAGATATATAAGGAAGAACACCATAGTGCATTTAAGGGCAATAGACCAGCCTTTAATCAAATGTTGAAGGATGTTAAAAACAATAAAACGTGGAGATGATTAGTTGTTTTTAAGTTTGATAGACTAAGTAGGAACTTAGAGGATTTTATAAAACTAGAAAAAATACTCAAAGACCATAATATGGATTTGGTCTCTGTAGCCGAACCTATGCTTAATAACTATCTAGGAAAATATATGGTTAGAGATATGCAGAATAGAGCAATATTATATTCTGAAGAACTTAGCTTTAGAGTAAAACTTGGGTTTAGAAAGAAGATGCAGATGGGTGGTTATATAGGTGGTAAAGCTCCCTATGGTCTGAAGTGTGTAAACTGATATATTCTTCCTGATGATGAGAAGGCAGAAGTTGTTTCTTTTGTTTTTGAAAACTATGCTACAGGATACTTTTGATTTAGAGTGTTAGCAAAGTTAGTGAGACAGACATTTAAATTAAAGAACTTTACCCACGCTAGAGTAGAGCATATTATAGATAGCTCAATGTACTGTGGATATAAGACTAAAGAACGAAACTTATCAAATTCTGAGTACGTTTTTTGGGGATATGATAAACCTTGAAAGTATACAGAAGTTTATCAGATGAAATATATAACCCCTATTATTACTAAAGAGCTTTACGATAAATGTCAGTTAATCAGACAAGGGAATAAGGTTTATAAAGGAGAAAGGTCTGGAACAGCTAAATTTCCTAAGATATTCCAATGTGTATGTGGAAGAAATCTTAAAAGAGACGATAAAAAGTGACATAGGTACTTTGGGTGTACTAAACAAATGAACAACGTTTTTAATGTTAAATGTAAACAGTGATATACTAACTTCAGAGTCTTAGAACCGCAGTTTGAAAAATTATTATCAAAGATGCTTTTAACATCTAATATCAGAGCAAAAATTATAAAGGAAACAGAAACTAGAATGTCTGCAAGTGAAGAACAGAGAAATGATGGGCTTTTATCTAAATTAAAAGAATACGAACAAGTACAAAGTAAGATAGCTGAGATAACAAATAGCTATACAGCTTGAAGAATAGAGCAGGAAGCTTTTGAGTTAACTCTAAGAGGGGTTAGTGATAAAGTTGCGAACCTCAAAAGTGATATATCTCTCCTACAAAATACAAGACAGACTATGGAGGCAGGACACAAAGTAATTAGGTTTATGAATATCTTAGAAACCTATGAGAAGAACTTAATTTCCAAGGATAAAAACAAAAAAAGTTCGCAACTGTTTCCCATTCTTTTTAAGGGAGTTGCGAACCTCATCATAGACCAGTGAAAAGTTAGGTCTCATAAGTTATATAAGCCCTTCGATATTCTCGAAAAGAGCGATAATTCTCAATGGCGGAAGATGGGGGATTCGAACCCCCGGTACCTTGCGGTACACACCGTTTCCAACGGTGCGCATTAGACCACTCTGCCAACCTTCCATAAATAATATAGATTTACTTTCCAATAGCATTTCGGGGTAACTTACAATTAATCTCAGGGAAATGGTTCAATATCCATTGAGTAAAAAAATTGCTATTGTGCCACACTAATCGATAATGGTGTTTATAGGGATAGTTTTCTATATAGTGTTCAATAAATGAGATTATCTTATATGATAATGAATCTCAATTACCAGAACAATGATACAATAAAGAACTTGGAAAACGTTTCGTCCCCCAAAAATATCTATGAATTCATTCCCAGGGATGTAACCAATTCTTTTGAAGATAAATCAAAGAAGGATTGCTTATATTTTTAAAATGACAGAAATCCCAACGAACGACTTTCCCATCAGGATATGTTATGACAATCCAGGTATGGAGAGCAAAATGAAAGGGAGAGATGATGGGTGAAGAGAATACAAAAAAATGATAATCAGTATCTTGTATCATATTTTGAAATTCTTGTTGATTCATATACGAGGAAAAAAATAAATTGTTCATGTTTTGTAGTGCCAATTCATGAATTGGCGATCTGAGATATTTTGTGAATTATCTCTACGAATGATACATAATTTTTTATTTTACCGTGACACTCTTAGCTAAATTTCTTGGTTTATCTATATCTTTCCCCAAAATATCAGCAACATGATACGCGAGGAGTTGTCCTATTACTGTAGTCAAAAAGGGATATATTTCGTCGATAGTGGCAGGAATTTGGATATTTCGATCAGCATTATGAATGTCTTTATCGGAGATCGTAATTACCTTTCCATCTCTCGCTTTGATTTCTTGAATTGAAGAATTGTTTTGTTCAAACATAAGATCATTGGGCACAAATAACACACTAGGGATGGTTCATTCTATCAATGCAAGTGGCCCATGTTTAAGTTCTCAACTTGGATAAGCCTCTGAGTGGAGATAAGTAATTTCTTTGAGTTTCAAGCTACTTTCACGTGCTATGGGGAGCTGATATTGTCTTCCCAGGAAGAAAAAATTTTTATATCCTGAAATATATTGTGCGATTTTTCTGATGTTCACGGTATCCGCCAAAATATCTTCTATCATCACCGGAACCTTACTCAATTCAATCATAATTTTATCATACTTGGCTTTACTAAGTCCTCTTTTTTGCCCAAGATATAATGCCAACAATAAAATAGAAGTAATTTGTCCAATAAATGCTTTGGTAGAAGCTACTCAAATTTCAGCTCATCATCTAGTAAATAATCCATAGTCCGTGAGGCGAGAAATAGTAGATCATACGACATTGACGATTCAGAAAGTATGTCATCACTTTTGTTTGATTATTTTCAATACTTCTATGCTATCAGCGGTTTCGCCAGATTGTGAGATAAAAACATATAGGGTGTCATCTTGCACTTTGATGTTTTTATAGGTATATTCACTAGCGATTTCACAGCTTGCATCTAGTCCAGCAAGATTTTCCATTCGATAGGTTCAGAGTGATCATGCGTTATAACTCGTTCCACATCCCACAAATACAATCTTCTTAAATTGTTCGTTTTGCATACCATGGAATGCTTCTGCATTGAGAAAACTTTTATTGAAATCAACCCTTCCCTTAAAAATTCTTCTGATAATATTTGGTTGTTCAAAAATCTCTTTGAGCATAAAATGTTTATAGGCTCATTTAGATTCTTCCAAGGCTTGGATATCCATTTCTTCTATTTTTTTTGTCGTTGGAATGCCATTGGATTTGATATGATAATCATTGCTTTTGAGATGAACGATATCACCATCATCGAGATAAATCAATTTGTCTGCATATCCCGCTAGCGCTTGTTTGTCCGATGAAAAGAAATATTCATTATCTTTATTATAGGCGAAGAGGAGCGGACTCCCTATTTTGACTGCGATAATTTCATAAGGCGCATAGGTAGAGACAATAAGTAATGCATAGGCTCATCTAATAATTCTCAGTACTTTTTCTACAGTCTCCATAAAATCTCAGGTCCAGTTATCTTCCAAAAGATTTGCTATCACTTCACTATCCGTTTCTCAATAAAATGTATATCATGTAGCGATAAGGTCTTGTTTGAGCTTATGATAATTTTCAATGATACCATTATGAACGAGATAAAAGTGTTTGTTTTGATCATGATGAGGGTGGGTGTTTTCTTCAGTTACTCAGCCATGAGTAGCCCAACGGGTATGAGCTATCCCAAAAGAAAATACTTTATCATCAGAAATTTGTTTTGCTACTTTGTTAGCAAGATTAGAAACTTTGCCTACGGCTCTTATAAGCGTAAAATCAACTTCAGTATTTCAAACCAATAACCCCGCAGAATCATATCCACGGTATTCTAACCTTTCCAGTCCATGTACCAAAATTTTATGCGCATCGTTTCTTTTGCCCTGGTAACCAAATATTCAGCACATATGAAGAGTGTAAAAAATAAAATGAAGTATGTTGTCAAAAATACTAATCTCATGGAATGCTATTTCAGGTTTCATCAAAAAAAAGATCAAAAATTAATTCTCTGCGTCATTGAGCAAAATGTGAAGTAAGATGATCTGTTTGTCTCATCCCCATCTTTTTATAAAAACGGTGGGCTCATGTGTTTTGTTCTCCTGTCTTGAGGTATAACTTACGCAGATGTTGTCATTGTTTTCTATACAATTCTAAAGCGTGATTCACAAGTGTGTCAAAAAGCTCTTGTGCTAGTCACGTTCATTTAGCCTCTGACACTACTCAAATATGATAGAGTTCATAAAGTCCATGTCTTGGTCTTCACTCGGTTTTGCCAGATACAATTCCAAGTGCTTGATCTCAATCTTCGGCAAGGAAATATTGATCTCCTTTCTTCATTTCATCAATAAAAGATTCATACGCTTCTTGTTTGCTTTTTGCTAATCATGACGCTAATAGTACGTATTCTACTTTCTGTGAATCCCCTAAAGTACAGAGTTTGATATGATGCATGTCAAGGATATAATAAATTAAAACACTAAATCTAATATGTCTTTTAGTATTTTTTTCCCTTGTGTATGAGCAACATCTACTTCCGGATGAAATTGAAATCACCATATCGGTCTAGTCTTGTGACGAATAATTTCATAGCCATAGATAGATTTTGCAACTCATTTGAGTTCTGATCATAAGGCACTAATAGCATATTTATGAGCTTCAAATACTTTATAGTCTTTTTTATCCAATCCATTTCTAATCTCAATCTCTTTCACAAGTTTCTCTGGCATACGTGTCAACGTGGATTCAAAAGCATAGGCTATCAACTGACATCACAAACAAATTCACAAGATGGGAACTTTGCTTGCTTGGATAAGTATCAATTCTTTTTTGTAGTGAGACGGTTGTTGTATCACACTATAATGTGATCCTCAAGACAAAACAATAAGATCGTATTTTTTTGTGTCAGGAATTTGATTATATGGGCAAATAGTGATGTTTTTACCAGGAAAGAGCAAGGCAATCTCTTGGGTATGAATACTTTCATTATCGACAATAAGAATATTGAACATCCCAAAGTATACTATGATTATAAAAGATATAGTCAAAAGACCATTAGAGAGAAACAAATTATTTTTTGGATAATAATTATCTTTGAGTATTTTTCTTTTATTGTTTTAGGAAATAATAAGGTCAGAATGATTCCATATATAAAAACAAAGACTGGTTGAAATCAATTCATAAGTTGGGCCAATCAAACGAAGGTAAGTATTGATATGTAGTTCATGATTATAATAGCAACAACGTTAACTATTTCGCTTATCGCATTTAATCAAATAATTTTAACTTTGTTGTTTTTGAATAAATGAATAAAAGATTTTGCATATCATGGTATACAGAGCAAAACAATACTAACTATTCCAAATCATATATATTGCCAAAATGCTGTCGTCCAAAATGATGCTTGTACATCAACTCGTTTGAAGACGATATACATGAGTGATATAAGTATGCATGAAATAAGCATGAGAAAGAATGTTTGATATTTGAATTTTATTTTTTGTGTAACATCTAAAGATAAAACAAAACTTGATACAAATATAACTAAAAATCCGATTAATTGTTGGGTGCTTATGGATTCTCCTAGTAATAGATATCAAAGTATAAGAGATACTGGTGCTACCATTTGAAATAATGGGACTACTGTAGAGGCGTCATCCTTATTGAGTGCATATAAATAGGGAATAATAGAAATTATATATATCATTCATCATCATATCATGAGTAGTTTATTCATATTACTTATAACAAAAACATTATCTGCAAAGATTATAATGAAGGGGAGTATTGCAATTCATATAATTGATGAAAATATAATCAATACAGAGAGATTTTTTTCTTCATAAAAAACTTTTGATAACAAATATTTGTCGATACAATTACTTATCGCTCGCAGAGCTGGGCATAATAAGCCTATTCGTATTCGTTGCATGTATAAGTAATTATAAAACGATATTTAAAATCTTCCCTTTCACATAAATTACTTTTTTGGGTTCCCCAATAATTCGTGCACTGATTTTTACATCGGCTTTTGCGAGCTTCATAACGTCGTTTTCTTCAGACTCTTTAGCTATAGAAAGTGTTCCTCTTACTTTTCCATTTACTTGCACAGCAATAGTTACCGTGTCTGCTACGAGATATTTTTCATCATACATTGGCCATCTCGCTTTGGTAAAAACAGAATATTCATTACCTAATTGTTCTCGTAACTCTTCTGCAATATGAGGAGCAAAAGGTGAAACCAAAATCACTAAATCTTCAAATGTCTTTTTGCTAATAGTTGGACATTCAGTCAAATGATTAACGAGAATCATAAGCTGGGAAACACCAGTATTGAATCTAAACGCATCGATGTCGTCAGTCAATTTTTTTATAGATTGATTGAGTAATATCTTCGTTTCATTTATTTCTTCTTGTTCGTGTATTTTGTCTTTCAATGCGATGATTTTTTCTAGAAATTTTTTTACTCATTTTATTCCATTAGTGCTCCAAGCGATCGACTGATCAAATGGTCCCATAAACATTTCATATGTCCTCAACACATCAGTTCCAAACTCATTGATGATATCATCGGGATTGACTACATTGCCTCGTCTTTTGGACATTTTACGACCATCTTCTCACATGATAAGTCCTACAGAGTGATATTCTTGGAAAGGTTCTTGTTTAGTTACTACTCAAATATCATACAAAAAATTCTGCCAAAATCTCCCATAAAGTATATGTCTTGTAATATGTTCTGCACCCCCAACATAGACATCTACATTACCTCGATATTTTTCTTTATCTTTGCCAACTAAGGCTTTATCATTATTCACATCCATATATCTGAGCCAATATCGAGAACTACCGGCTCGTCCAGGCATCGTATTCGTTTCACGTTTTGCTCTGGTTCCATCAGGTAAGGTAACATTGACCCAATCGGTAATATTTGCAAGCGGTCATTCTTCCGTTCCCGTAGGTGCATAGTTTTCTACATCAGGCAATTCCAAGGGCAAGTCTTTTTCATCAAGTGCTACAACGTTTCCATCTTCAGTTCGAGCTATAGGAAACGGTTCTCCTCGATATCTCTGTCTACTAAATACTCGATCTTGCATTTTATAATTTACTTTGACTCCTCCTATTCACTTGTCTTTCAATCGTGACTGCATTTGTTTGATCGCTTCATCACTTGTGAGTCAAGTAAATTCTCATGATTTTTTCAGATTTCCTAATTTGGTATAGCAAACATATTCATTTAAAAAAGTATTTTTTGCAAGCATTGCCCATAGATTTTGTTGGCCTCTAACATTTGGTTCTCGTTCCATAAATTTTTTAAACCATTCTTCCGATTGACTTAGAAAATCTTTGTTTACACTATCTTTTAGTACAACAATATTTTCGCTTCATAATATTTCAACCCAACAATTTTCTTTTATATACTGTTGGATTATATGTATGAATATTTGTAGGTTTTCTTCCTGTAATTCTACTCTAATATGATGACGCTGGCTGATAGTACTTATGGCAAAAGTAAATTTAATTCATTCTTTCTCCAGCATTTGTTTAAACTCAACATCATTCTCTAAGGTAGGAACAACAATCACAGCTTTCATTACATTCTTGGGGAAAATAACTTGGTTAATTGGTAAATTATATTTTAATGCAAATTCAAAATCTCTTTCATCATGTGCAGGTACTGCCATTACGACTCCGGTTCCATAATTCGCAAGCACATAATCAGCGACAAAGATAGGTACTTTTTCATTATTAAATGGATTGATGGCATAGGTACCACAAAACACTCCCGTTTTTTCTTTTTGTAATTCTGTCCTTTCCAACTGGCTTTTCTTGTTGGCTGCTTCTTTATATGTCTCTACTGCAGCTTTACATTCAGCAGTGGTTATTTTTTCTACTAAAGGATGTTCTGGTGCTATTGCGACAAATGACATTCAAAATACGGTATCGACACGAGTAGTGTAGACGCTAAACTTTTCATTCATTCCTGTTATCTGCATATCAAACTCCGTTCATTCAGATTTTCCAATCCAGTTTCTTTCTAGGTCTTTCATTGACTCTTCTCGTTGCAGAGTATCCAATCATTTCAATAGTCTATCTGCATATTTGGTAATTCTCAGTACTCGTTGTTTCATGGGTTTCTGTTCTATTTCACTGCCACATCTTTCACATTTACCATCATCAAGATCTTCATTAGCCAATCAAGTCATACAGGAAGGACATCGATTGATGGGTTTATAGTCAACATACGCAAGGCGTTGTTTATTCAGATATTTTTCAATGTCTTCATCAATTTTCAATTTTCAATTTTCAATTTTCAATTTGAGCGAAGCGATGGGCATAGCTTTTTCTAATTTCTCATCGTAGTAATGAGTATACATTTGCAAAAATACTCGCTGGGTTCGTTTGAAATATGCCGGGTCAGCAGTATTTACCGATCTGCTCCAATCATAGGTGGTGCCGAACATTTCTAGTTGTTTAACGTATGTTTCTATGTTTTTTTTGGCTACTATTTGTGGTTTTGTTTTATGCTCTATTGCGTAATTTTCAGTTCATAGGCCGAAAGTATCGAAGCCCATGGGGTGAAGAACGTTGAATCCTTCAAGCATTTTTTTTCTTGCTAGGGTATCAGTAGCAATGTATCACTTAGGATGTCCTACGTGCAATCATGCACCGGACGGATAGGGAAACATATCCAAAATATAAAATTTTGGTTTAGAAGCATCTTCTCTTACTTTGTAGAGATCGGTTTCTTTCCGTTTTTTTTGTCGTTTGTGACTTATCTCTTTGAGCTCCATTGTATACAACAACATTAGAATGTAAAATATGGAAAAGTTGACCTTTATGGTACACAAACCTCAAGTACTTTCAAGCAAAATTATAGGGTAGTTTGGATGATATGCTCAAAAATATGCAGGAGCATAGTACGAAAAGATTTCGCATTGAAAAAAACGAAGCAAACTATAAACATTACAATAAGAGAAACCTAATTGTAGGTTTTTTCGACCTCGTGTTTCTTCAGTTTTTTATTGTTTTATAGGTGTGTTTTGTCTAGAAGGAGAAAAAAAGGTATCGTCTTAAATAAATTTAAACTTGGAATAAGTCTCACCATATTGGGATCATTATTCTTTTTTTCGCTCTATTTTGCAGAAGGATCACCTGTGCTTATGTTTCTCAGAACCTATGCAAGTATAGCATTTGGAGAAATTGGACTCTATGTGTTTTTTGCTTTGTGTTTTCTTGTTGGTATACTCATTATGGCCAAAGGATACTTGATGAAGTTATTGATTAGACAGTTTATGGTGATGATGATGATCATATCAGCGATTATAAATTTTCCCATCATTGACGGAGATTTGGGGAAATACGAAAAGTTTTGATGATATATTTCTTGGCCAGTAATTGCTTTGTTACAAGTAATGTTTGGTGGTAAAGCCATAGCGACCAAGTCCTTTATCATTATTTTACTCGTCCTTGCAATTGTCTGGATTCTGTATTCACTCAATTTTTCATTTCCCAATATAAGTCTCAAAAGTGAAAATAAACCAAAGGCAGCAATTACCAAATCCAAGAATACAAAATATGAAGAAGAGGAGGAGGAAGAAGAGAAACCAGAGTTTGGAAAGCCAGTTTCCCGTTCATTGATCAAATCGCTCATCAAAGACAAATTACAAAGAAAAATAGAAGAAAAAGAACAAACTAGAGAGAGAAAAATCAGGCCAACAATCAATTTTTCTGCAGAAAAACCAACATTTAATCATACTATTCTCGAAAGCAATGCCGATCAAACCATAACAATTGACGAAACCTTTCTTATGGAAAAAGCTAAGGCATTACAAAATAAATTGATGGAATTCAACGTACCAATTATGATCGAATGATTTGATATAGGGCCTTCTATAGTACAAATCAGGATCAAGCCTGATGAGGGGATCAGACTTTCTACTATCGAATGATTATCCAACGATATTTCATTATCACTCAAATCCAAATCGGTAAGGATTGTTGCACCTATTCCAGGTACGGATTGCGTTGGTATTCAATTACCAAATCCCAAGCCGCTTATGGTGCATCTAGCAGACATTTTGAGTACGACAGAATTTGCCAATGATATGAAAAAATCTGATAATAATCTCGCACTGGGAAAAGCTATTGATGGAGCCATTATCATCAAAACATTAGAATCTATGCCACATTTGCTCGTTGCAGGCGCGACAGGTTCAGGAAAATCTGTAGGAGTAAACGATTTTATTTTATCGCTGATGTACCAAAATACTCCTTCTGAACTCAAATTTCTTATGGTCGATCCGAAGCAGGTAGAATTGGAACTCTATGCGGGACTTCCTTACTTGCTTGCACCGATAGTTTTTGAGCCAGAAAAAGCATTGAAGTTACTCAAATGGACCGAACACGAGATGGAAAGAAGATATGGAGTACTCAAAGAACATAGAGTAAAAAATATCGATGAATATAATCAGAAAATTAGTTGAGAAAAAATGTTTCGTATTATATTCGTAGTAGATGAGCTTGCCTCTATGATGCTCTCCAAGGCAAAAAGAGATGTTGAAAACTGTATTACGCATATTTCAGCAAAAGCACGTGCAGTGGGAATCCATCTTATCATCGCGACACAAAGACCATCCGTTGATGTTATTACCGGACTTATCAAAGCAAATATGCCCACCAGAATAGCTTTTGGTACAGTTTCAGAAATCGATAGTAGAACAATTCTCGGAAAAAAATGAGCAGAAACATTGCTTGGAAAATGAGATATGTTGTATATGGATCCTTCGACAAAATCACCGATAAGAATCCAGGCACCATTTATTTCCACAGAAGAGATAGAAAAGGTAGTAGCGACGCTCAAAAACAAATATATGGGAGGACTCACGGAAGAAGATATTTACAACCAAGAAATAGTGAGCTTGCTCGAAAATAAACTTGAAGCAGGACAGCAACTTTTTGGCAGTAACAATGGGGACAATGACGATGAACTCGTAGAGAGGGCAATCCAAGTGATTTCTCAAACAAGAAAAGCTTCAGCAACATTGTTGCAAAGAAAGCTCGGAGTGGGATTTGCTCGTGCAGCAAGGATTATGGATATTTTGGAAGAAAAATGAGTTATCGGACCACAAGACGGTGCAAAACCAAGAGACATATTTATCTAAGACATATTTTATTTTTTACGTATCTCACGATGCAAAATTTCGTGTACGACATTCCTACCAAAGTGTTTTTTGGAAAGTGACAGATTTCTCATCTTGTAGATCAGATTAAACCATTTTGAAATAAAATTTTATTGACGTATGGAACATGATCTATCAAAAAGATATGATTGTACGATCAGATTATTACTCTTCTCAAAGAAAAAAATATTCAATATCGAGAGCTCTGAGATATTCTTCCCAATCCAGATATTTCTTCAGTTCGTGAGGGGATTGAACTATGTAAGCGCAATGAGATACAGTTCATTCTTGCTGTAGGTGGAGGAAGCGTTATTGATGCAAGTAAAGCTATTGCGCTAGGATATTTCTATCCAGGAGATCCTCGAGATATGTTTTGCAAAAAAACCGCAATTACCCAAGCGTTGCCACTAGGAACAATTCTAACTTTAGCAGCTACAGGAAGTGAAATGGATCCCTATCTGGTGATAAGTGATCGTGAAAAACAAGAAAAACGTGACTATGGTAATCCGATAGTTCTTCCAAAATTTTCAATACTAGATCCTACATATACCTATTCAGTTTCTCCCAAACAAACGGTAGCGGGGATTGTTGATATTATGAGCCATATATTTGAACAATATTTTAGTCCTACTTCAGCTACTGAGGTCCAAGATAGTATCGCAGAAGGACTACTTCAAACATGTATTTATTATGGTCATCAGGTCATTGCTGACCCAGAAAATTATGATGCGAGGGCTAATCTCATGCGGACATCTTCACTAGCATTAAACGGATTGTTAGGGCTTGGAAAACAACAAGATCGAGCGAGTCACAACATAGAACATGCATTGAGTGCAGTATATAATATCACTCATGGAGATGGTCTTGCTATCATTTTTCCTCGTCGAATGGAATATGTATTGTGAGATGGAACCAATCCAATAATTTTAGATAAATTTGTGGATTTTGCTAGGCATGTACGACATATCCATAGGATATGAGATGACCTCGATATAGCTAGAGCTGGTATCGAAGCATTGAGAAATTTTCGAAGTCAAATCGGTGCTCCTAGAAAATTATCGGATGTAGATATTCTGCTTCCAGACTTTGATATGCTTGCTGATAAAGTAGTAGTCAATTGATCAATCGGCGGATTCAAATCATTAGAAAAAAAGGATATCATCGATATTCTTCAACAATGTGCATAATCTCTATTTTATAAGGTATTATATCATAATTATATATATTGACAAGTAAATCTGGTAGTAAAAGACCAGGTTTTTTGTTTTTTCAAAAATCTAGAATACAATTGTACTATATATCAACAGACAATGACATTATCGTTTATACTCTGAAATATACCCATATGAAAGCACTAAAGACAAAAAATATGTTCAAAAGTTTCGTTCGATTTCTCCTTGGAATATCGTGAATATTTTTTGTTACGACGGCATTTGAAATTGTGCCTATTGCGCCCAATGCGGTAAGTTTTATCAAAACAATATTTCTCACAAGCAATGGAAGTAATACTTCTGCTATGGGAATTATTTTAGAATGATTGGGAGGACATGGATGGTTCCAATGAAGTGTGACGGTAGATAGTTTACGTAATGTTGTAGTGGTTGGTACTGACGGTAGCGGGAAATTAATCGCATCAACAAGCGGCAATATATATAATTATATTAGTTGATTTGCGCTTAGCGGACCGACAGGAGCAGTGGGCGCTACAGGAAACCAGTGAATACAGTGATTGCAAGGAACACAATGAAACACCTGAGCACAGTGAGTAACTTGAGCAACAGGAAATACGTGAGCAACAGGAAATACGTGAATACAGTGAGTAACCTGAGCAACGTGAGCGACATGAGCGACAGGAAATCAGTGAATACAGTGAATAACATGAGCACAATGAAACACCTGAGCACAGTGACCAACATGACCACAGTGAAACACGTGAACAACTGGAAATATTGGGGCAACAGGAAATACGTGAGCAGTAGGGGCGACAGGAAATGATTGATTGATGCCAAATCATATTCGATCTTGAACTTGGCTTAGCTTTGAAAGTCCATTTGGATGACAATGATTGTATGTGAACCTTCAAGGAATACAGTGAATACAATGAGTTACTTGAGCGCAGTGAGCGACGTGAGCATACTTATCGTGAGCATATGTAACATGATGATTTCTGATATTACAGTTAAGTAATGGAGACATACGAACATGATGATATGTATTATGATGAACATGACTGGCATGAACAAATGGTGCAAATGGATGAACGTGAGCAGTGGGAGCGACATGAGCATATTTATCATGAGCATATGTAAATGGATCGTGATATTTGATATTAGAATTAAGTAATGGAGATATGCGAACGTGATGATATGTTAGATGATGAACATGACTGGCATGAACAAACGGGAATAATGGAGTAGCATGAGAGACATGATATGCGGTAGTAATAAACATAGTACAAACAGGAGAAGCATGAACAGAGGGAAAGTGTACAGGTACAGGAAATATAATAAGTTTTTATGCGGACAAAGATTATAGTATAACATATACTCCTATAGTGGACACTCTATTATGATATACAATCATGTGTGCAGCATGAGGGCAATGAGCACAGTGAATACAAGGAGCGACATGAGCGGTAGGGGCAACAGGAGCTACGTGATGAACGTGAGCAACAGGGTTGTATATTTCATGAGCAAGTGTAAACGCGTCATGATATCTGATATTCACATTAAGCAACAATTATAGTTGGACGTGATGATATGTGATATGAGCACAATGAATACCATGAATACCATGAGTAGCATGAGCAAATGGAGCAAAATGAGACACATGAGCATATTTATCGTGAGCATATGTAAATGGATTATGATATTTGATATTAGAATTAAGTAATGGAGATACGCGAACGTGATGATATGTTAGATGATGAACATGACTGGCATGAACAAATGGTGTTAATGGATGAACGTGAGCAGCAGGAGCGACATGAGCATATTTATCATGAGCATATGTGACATGATGATTTCTGATATTACAGTTAAGTAATGGAGATACCCGAACATGATGATATGTAAGATGATGAACATGACTGGCATGAAATAATGGAGCGGCATGAGAGACATGATATGCAGTAGTAATAAACATAGTACAAACAGGAGAAGCATGAACAGAGGGAAAGTGTACGGGCACAGGTAATATAATAAGTTTTTATGCGGACAAAGATTATAGTACAACATATACTCCTTGAGTAGACACTATATTACAACATACGATCATGTGTGCGGCATGATGACAGTGAGCAGCGTGAGCAGACTGAGCAACAGGAAACACATGAGCAGACTGAGCGACATGAGCGACATGATGAACATGAGCGACAGGGTTGTATATCTCATGAGCAAGTATAAACGCATCATGATTTCTAATGTTTACATTAAGCAACAATTACACACGGAATTGATGATATGTAAGATGATGAACATGAGAAACATGACCGGCGTGAGCAAAATGAGATACATGAGCATACTTATCATGAGCATATGTAAATGGATCGTGATTTTTGATATTACAGTTAAGTAATGGAGATACTCGAACATGATGATATGTAAGATGATGAACATGACTGGCATGAACAAATGGTGTTAATGGATGAACGTGAGCAGCAGGAGCGACATGAGCATATTTATCATGAGCATATGTGACATGATGATATTTAGTATTAGAATTAAGTAATGGTACTACACGAACATGATGATATGTAAGATGATGAACAGGAGTGGCTGGAACAGATGGGAATAATGGAGCGGCATGAGAGACATGATATGCAGTAGTAATAAACATAGTACAAACAGGAGAAGCATGAACAGAGGGCAAGTGTACGGGCACAGGTAATATAATAAGTTTTTATGCGGACAAAGATTATAGTACAACATATACTCCTTGAGTAGACACAATATTACAATATGCGATCATGTGTGCAGCATGATGACAATGAATACAGTGAATACAAGGAAACACATGAGCAGACGGAGCAACGTGAGCGACATGATGAACATGAGCGACGTGAGCATACGTGTCATGAGTTACGATAAGTTGATGATATTTGTTATTCACATTAAGTAATAATTACACACTCAACTGATGATATGTGCTATGATGAACATGAGCACAGTGAGTAACCTGAGCAACGGGAAATACGTGAGCGACATGAGCTCAGTGAATACAGTGAGTAACCTGAGCAACGGGAAATACGTGAGCGACATGAGCTCAGTGAATACAGTGAGCAACCTGAGCAACGGGAAATACGTGAGCGACATGAGCTCAGTGAATACAGTGAGCAACCTGAGCAACAGGAAACACGTGAGCGACATGAGCTCAGTGAATACAGTGAGTAATTTGAGCAACAGGAAACACGTGAGCGACATGAGCATACGTGTCATGAGTTACGATAAGTTGATGATATTTACTATTCACATTAAGTAACAATTACACACTCAACTGATGATATGTGCTATGATGAACATGAGCTAACTGAGCGACATGACATATTACAGTGATAAAGATAACACAGGTAGCATCATGAGCAACAAGTGGACAGTGTAGTAGTACAGGGAACCTGGTAAGTTTTTATGTAGATAGTAACAATAGTTTCAATTATGATACCGGTGATGATTTTCTTAGTAGTACAATAATCTGTGCAGCAGGGGGAGTGTGACCAACATGACCACAGTGAAACACTGGTGCAACGGGAAATACATGAGCTAACTGAGCGACAGGAAATGATTGATTGATGCCAAATCATCAACGATCTTGAACTTGGCTTAGCTTTGAAAGTCCATTTGGATGACAATGATTGTATGTGAACCTTCAGTGAATACAGTGAATACAGTGAGTAACCTGAGCAACAGGAAACACGTGAGCTCAATGAGTAACCTGAGCAACCCCAAATCATCAACGATCATGAACATGGATTAGTTTCCAAACACCATTAGGATGACGATGATCTTATGTGAATCTCCAATGAATACAGTGAATAACATGAGCTACAGGAAATCAGTGAATACAGTGAATAACATGAGCAACGGGAAACACGTGAGCGACAGGGAATCAGTGAATACAGTGAGTAACCTGAGCAACAGGAAACACGTGAGCTCAATGAGTAACCTGAGCAACCCCAAATCATCAACGATCATGAACATGGATTAGTTTCCAAACACCATTAGGATGACGATGATCTTATGTGAATCTCCAATGAATACAGTGAATAACATGAGCTACAGGAAATCAGTGAATACAGTGAGCAACGTGAGCAACAGGAAACACGTGAGCGACAGGAGCTCAGTGAATACAGTGAGTAACTTGAGCAACGGGAAATACGTGAGCGACATGAGCTCAGTGAATACAATGAGTAAATTGAACAACGGGAAACACGTGAGCGACATGAGCTCAGTGAATACAATGAGTAAATTGAGCAACAGGAAATACATGAGCAACAGGAAATCAGTGAATACAATGAGTAACTTGAGCAACAGGAAATACATGAGCAACAGGAAATCAGTGAATACAGTGAGCAACCTGAGCAACAGGAAATACATGAGCTACAGGAAATCAGTGAATACAGTGAGTAACCTGAGCAACGGGAAATACGTGAGCGACATGAGCTCAGTGAATACAATGAGTAAGTTGAACAACAGGAAACACATGAACACAGTGAGTAACCTGAGCGACAGGAAACACCTGAGCGGTAGGAGCAACCTGAGCGACAGGATCTTCATATTTTATACAAACTTGATCTAATATTTATTATAATTTATGATACATATGAATCGGATTAAATAATCCTCTTTTTCCTCTCGATGTTCTTGGATGGATTCATACAAATGTTGGTATCCAAGTGTGAAGTGAAACAATAACTCCTTCAAAAATTATTCAATGGAATGCAGCTTACCAACGATGAAATCATGCTACTTTTGGCTATCTTACGGGAAGTGCATTGTTTTGATATCTGACATGATTTACAGAGGTAGATCCTAAGGTATGATATTTGGATGATGGTAAACGATGTTATGCAACAGGTGGTACGGTGGTATGTGACCAGAGTGCTCCAACAGCAACGCCAGCAGGAAATGATAAAGAAATACAATTTAATAATTGATGATCAAGTTTTGGTGCGAGTAGTGGTTTGATATGGGATACAGATAAATTGTGAATAGGAATAACAAGACCAACACAAACTTTGGATGTAAACTGAGGAATCAAAGGGATGGACTTTATTTCAAGTTTGGATAATTCTTGAATAACTATGAGTGTCCCATTTACCTATAGTGGAAGTCATTATTGTTTACGTATAGAAAATGGGCTCATTGTGGCTTTGGGTAGTTTAACAACAGATAAGCCAGGTCGACTGGAGTGTGTAAAAATATCAAGTACGGGTAATGTAATACGGACAGGTGCTGGACATTAAATGATGTATCTAACAATAATGTTCATTGAAAAATTAGATACTACATCACAAAAAAATAAAATAACAAGCAAATCTGGTCTCAAAAGACCAGGTTTTTTGTTTTTCTTAGTATCGAGAGTATAATTGACAGTAGCTAAAAGCTTAACATATCAAGCTCAAAGCACCAGTATAAAGTATAAAAACGAATATAATACGCCAATACAAATTTTACCACTTCAATCGTCAACATGAGCTTCACAACTAAAAACCTACAATCAAAGAGAAAAGGGATGAATTTCATTAAATGATCAACCCTATTTTTTCTATGAATGTCTTGCATATTGTTTATAGCCAAAGGATTCAATATCGTACCTATTGCACCAAATACTATACAATATATTTGAAAAATATTTCTGACATCTGATGGAACTAATACTACTACGACAGGAATTTCTCTTGATGGTGCAAATGGAAATGGGTATTTTGCTGGTACCATAACAGGGACTAAAATATGTCTTGCTGGTGATATCTGTAGAACAACACGGCCTACATCATGATGAGGTAGTGTGGGAGCGACATGAGCACAGTGAGTCACCTGAGCAACAGGAAACACGTGAGGAGTATGACCATCGTGAGCGACATGAGCACAGTGAAATACCTGAGTAAAAGGAGACACATGATTCTTACAAGCAGGAGACCAATGAGCTACACCGTTTTGGAGTGGAAGTGATTGGATAACAAAAAACACAAATATATTCAATCTATGATCAGACGTGGGTATCGGAACAACTAATCCATTATATAAACTCGATGTAAATGGAAATGGTCGTTTTCAGGGACTTTGTTTGGAGGGTAATAAATGTATATATACGTGGCCAAGTGCCGGTGGTGAGTCTCTATGGCTTACATGAGTTTCTGCATGAAAAATTGATAGTAATATTTATTATAATTCATGAAATGTAGGTATCGGAACAGATGCTCCAGCGACAAAATTACAAGTAGATGGTGGCGGTGGAACAATCAAAGTTATTCCAGGTTTAACCAGTTCTTTGATAAATATAAATAACACATTGCGTATTGGTAGTACAGATTGAACAATAACAGATGGTAGTGTGGTAGCTGGTGTGGTTCCTGAATGAATGTTTTGAGTTGTATGGAACAATAATGGAAATTTATTATTATCTGCATCCAACGCATCTCAACCTTCTGATGATTTAGTCATAACTACTGCAGGAAGAGTAGGTATAGGAACAAGTAGTCCATTAGCCAATCTTCATGTGGTAGGAAATGGAAAATTTACAAATAGTGTACAGGTAGGTGCTCCAGAAACTTCTCGATGTTCTACAACAGCTGATGCAGGAAAGATAACATATACAACACAATGTTCTATTCCTCCTGCTTGCACCAGAGTAGCAGCACTAGTATGATGTATGCAAAATGGATTAGGTACTGTTTTAGCAACAGGAATTATAATAACAACACGAAGTGATAGTAGTTGTCCATGAGATTGTAGTAGCTTATAGTATTAGTATCTCAAAATAAAAACACATATAACATATTTAAAAAAAAACTTACCAAATCGGTAAGTTTTTTTTTAATCTATACAATAATAGAAACTAGTGCTCAAGTTTTTCCATCTTTGCGATAAGTACCAATATGCTTTTTTTGGCTTCATCATTGAGCTGGGTTTGGGCTAGGATATCTTTTGCTTTCTGGCTATATTCGAGGATGCTTTGTTTCCCAAATGCTAACGCACCACTTTCTTCAAACATCTCTTGCAATACTTGTATTTGTTTACTATCCAATGGTTTGCGCATAGATGACTGTAAAAGTTCTTTTTGTTGTGCTGTTCATTTTTCGAAAATATAGTTGGTGAAATAGGTTTGTTGTCATTCTTGGATATCACTAAACGTTGATTTGGTCTTGTCCCCTCATATGATATCGAGATAGTCATCTCTCATTTGAAAGGTCATACCCATATATTTTCCAAGTTCTATGATAAGTTGTTTTTGGTGCTCAGGGGCATCAGCCAAGATAGCTCAGGTAAGCATAGGCCTGATGAATGTATATGATGCTGTTTTATACATGTTTTTTTTGTCAATCAAGGAAAGGGAAGCAGGTCAAGAAATCATCATATCGACGTCAATCATTTGTCAGAGAATAACTTCTTCTATCATGCTGTGGACGTTCTTTCTCGCTTCCCAGAGAAGATTTTCTGGAAAGTCATGTTGTTTATATCGGAGCTCATAGACTCGAGAAAGCAACAAATCCCCTAGGAGGATAGACTGTCCTTCCGCGATATGTTTAGCATGGGAGATAGGTGTGTCGTTCGTATGTAATAATGTTTCAATATATGAATGCATCGTCAGTGCATTATGTCTTTTGTCTGCTTGATCGATGATATCATCATGGATAAGTGCCATAGAGTGGAGAAGTTCAAAAATGATACCAAAATTTAAAATAGCTTTTTCGTTTTCGCCACCAAATCATGTATACGTGACCCAAAGCCCATATGGTCTGACTCTTTTCCCCCCAGAAAAAATAAAGGTGGTAATGTAGTCGATAAAAGTATTTATTTTTTTGTCACTAATAAGCGCTTTTGCCTGGTCTATCTTGCCATGTACGTACGTTTGTAAAACGCCATCAAACGTTGTCTTGAATGAAGATAAGTCCATGGTAGGTAAAGCAGAATGTAAAATGTAGAATGTAGAATACGTTATGGTGTGAACCGAATCAACTATAGTAATCTATAGAAGATTGTTTCAATGGGCCCACAATACCTGTGTGATAGTCCAATTGTTAGTTTTTTGACGCTTTATTGCAACGCAATCCCACCCAGGTGAGTATATTTGACAAAAAAGAGAAAATAGTTATAATAGACGTGTTTATTCTATTATATAGTACTTATGGGAAAATTTACACAGGGACTCAATACGGCAGCACTTAGAACAGGAAACACTATAGCTACACCTTTTAGACGATGAGGAGAAATTGGTAATGCGTTAGCCAACATATCTAGACAATGATATAGTTCATCAAAAAATATAACGGAAGTGACCAAACAGACACGAGATGCATTGGTAGATAATTTTCTTAATTTTTCCAAGATAGGGGGAAAATGGTATCAAAAAATGCTTAAGGTGCCTCTCAATTTTGTCTCTGCGGTGACACGAAGACCGTTCATGATAAGTGGTGCAGGGATTGCAAGTCAACTCAATCAATGAGTCCGACAACCATTCAAAAAGCTCTTATATACACCAGGTAAGATGTTTAAGGGAATGCGAAATGCTACAAGAATATTTAGCAAAAAGAAGGGATTTGATTTTCAAACCTACGATACTCACGAAACATGAAAAAATACATGGGTAAATATGATAAAGGAAGGAGGCATAGGATTTTTAGGAAGAAAAGGTTGATCTTCAGAGAAGCAAGCAGACATAGAAAAGCCAATAGAAGCAAAAAAAACAGATGCGGAATCTAAACCAATAGAGGTCAAAAAGGAAGAAAAGCCAATAGAAGTAAAAAAGCCAATAGAAGCAAAAAAACCAGATGCGGAATCTAAACCAATAGAGGTCAAAAAGGAAGAAAAGCCAATAGAAGTAAAAAAATCAGATGCAGAACCTAAGCTAAGCAAACCTGCTTCGACACCTATCGATAAACCAAAATCCATTGCCGACCTCAAGAAAAATAATACAGAAGAAACAGAACAAAAAGAAAAGAAAGAAAAAAATGAAAACTTTCCCAAACGGAGTAGTTTAGATCCAACATTCAAGAAAAAATATAAAATAGACTATACCAAAAAACTCAAGGGTAATTTGACCAAGGAATGAATTGTTGCACGAGGAAAAGAGGCAAAACTTTGAACAAATGCAGAAGAAATAGTAGAAAATTTTAAAAAAATAGATCCTACATTTGCAGGATATATGGAAGAGGAAATACTTAAATTAGCAGCATAAAACTAATGTATAATGTATAATGAAGAATTAATAATTTTAGTGTTTTTTTAAAATATGTAATTATGTATTAATAGAGTATCTCCTTGTATTCTTTCATATAGTCATCTAACTTTTGCGCTTCATCATCATCAGCTCTTTTGTTTCGATGATGTTTGCCACATTGTTTACACTCAAAACATATTTTGAGTTGTCCATTTTTGATTTCATACGCAGTGGGATACATTGTTCACCCACAGGTAGTTGCTCTATCTCCAGGTATTTCACCATCCACATGTAAGGAAACAAAACAATGGGGACAATGATTTCTACATGTTTTAGTCGCTTGAGAGACGTCTTTTCAGCAATGGATACAGGTAAAAGCTTCATTTATTTTTTTCATAAAATTTGACTAAACGGCTAAACGTTGAAACGATTAAACGATGTAAATAGTTATCAAAGCTTCTCAATGTATTTATAAATCATAATGCTTATGTGTTTAGCTTTGTCTGCTAGTTGCTCAAATAAGATTTGGTCTATGTAATCATTTTTATATGCCAAGTTAAGCATACTTCTTACCTCTCAACAACTTCATTTGGCTATATAAAGAAACCTTCTTAATTCATTATTTGTTTCTCTTTCAAATCATTCGGCTATATTATTAGAAATGCTTAAGGTAGCTCTTAATATTTGATCTCTAAAAAAATAATCTTTAAATATCTCTTTATTGAAGATTTGTGCTAATCTAGAATATATTTCTTGTGAATCCTGCCACATTTTCAAGTCCTCAAATTGCATCTTTTGCCTTTAAGTACTAAAAAGACATCGTTTTAGCGTTTTGTCGCTTAGGCGTTTTAGCATGTAAATAACCACATGGCCGTAGAAGGCAAGTTGTTCTCCTAAAAACTTAGAAGTGGGTAGCTCCATCACGGCATACACCGCAACTTTATGGCTCCCATGAGATAGATAGGAAGTAATATTCCTCACCCTACGTACGTACCACATAGTCAATAATAAGACTACTGGTATGTGAGAAGTTTTCAAGTAAAAATTCTATTCGGGTGATGGCTTTTGTTAATAGGCTCAGACAAGACGGTATTTGAAAATGAAAAAAAACACGTCCACTATTATGGTCACGTGTCTTTTGTTAAGAAAAGATCCATAGATACCATTTCTTTGTGAAAGAGTATCGTGGCTTCATAATGGTTATGCTGCCATAGGGATATCTTCATCGATAGCTCAATACATAGAAGCAACTTTGCCTTCCTGTGCTGTCGCTTGTTTAGCATCTTCTCTTGCTTGAATTCTTTCTGGATTTTCATTAGCAAAATCAACCTTTACGGCTCTTCCCATGATTTCTTGTCCATCCATTTCTTTTTGCGCTTTAGCTGCGTCCTCGGGATTGACAAATTCTACAAATCCAAACCCTCTACTTTTATTGGTTTCTTGATCGAGTTTTACTCTAGCAAAAGCAACTTCTCCAAATCTTGAAAATTCTTCTCTGAGATCTTTTCATCTCAATTTCCAATTTAATCAACCAACAAATAATTTTGTTGTGCTGACAATAGTGTTTTCTTCTGACATGTACCCCAAAAAACAAAATAAAGAAAGTATATTAGCCAAAATGTATAAAATTTCTCATAAAATACAAATGCTTTTTTGTGGTGTTTTATGGATAATTGTTTTTTATAGAGAATACATTTGTTTACGAGTTTCCATGTATAAGATGGTAAATAGTAGTTTCTTCCTTTAAAGAAAATATACATG
>Ga0194063_10000164_pt1 | contig 47167 bp, 46 predicted proteins | sample SepL3720m_MetaG_FD_155459 | JGI IMG/M metagenome (GOLD analysis project Ga0194063, IMG submission 155459) | Anoxic zone freshwater microbial communities from boreal shield lake in IISD Experimental Lakes Area, Ontario, Canada - Sep2016-L373-20m | ecosystem: Environmental > Aquatic > Freshwater...
GCTTTTACCTTCTTGCCTTTAGCGGCGCCCGAAACTGCTAGGGCCGCCTAGGTTTGTGCGTATGTGTTTCGCGCGAGCGGGCAGGATTTTTGGGGAGTTGTGCTCGTGTATACAATAAACAATTTCCACATTAATTATATTGACATTTTATACTCCCGCCACTTATAATCTAGTGGATGATTTAGAAAAGGGAGGAACCAATTTTATGAGTAAATTAGTTGAAATCAGATGGCACGGCCGTGGTGGTCAAGGTGCTAAGACAGCATCATTACTCCTTGCTGACGCCGCGTTCAACACGGGAAAGTTCATTCAAGGATTCCCAGAATACGGCCCAGAAAGAATGGGAGCGCCAATCACAGCATACAACAGAATTAGTGACGATAGATTACCAATTCACTGCAACATTTATGAGCCTGACTATGTTGTTGTTGTTGACGACACACTGTTGGAGTCGGTTGATGTTACAGCGGGGCTGAAGGAATCGGGCGCAATTATCGTGAATACCGATAAGCAACCTGATGAAATCAAGTCAAGACTTAAAGGTTACAAAGGCAAAGTTTGTACGATTGATGCAAGAACTATTTCAGTTGACACTCTTGGCAAGTACTTTCCAAACACACCGATGCTTGGCGCGGTTGTGAAGGTTAGCGGAATTATGGACGAGCAAGAATTCCTTGATGACATGGTTGAATCTTTCAAACACAAGTTTGCTAAGAAGCCAGAAGTTGTCGAGGGTAATATAAAATCTCTTGAAAGAGCAATGAAGGAGGTTCAAGGTTTATGAGCAGAGAAAAGAAAGTTTTCCCTACGTTGACTAACGACGTAAACTGGCACGATATAACCGAAGGCGGCATGATTCCCTGGGCGGGAAACGCTCAGATGTATGAGACAGGGTCATGGCGTTCAATGATACCCGTTTGGAACAAAGAAAAGTGCAAAAACTGCTTGATGTGTTTCTACGTTTGCCCAGATTCGTCAATCTACAAGACTGACGAGCCAAGAATGGACGGAATTGATTTCGACCATTGCAAAGGCTGCGGCGTGTGCGTAAAGTGCTGCAAGTTTGGCGCATTAGATTTCGTCGAAGAGCAGAAATAGGAGGAGTGGAATAATGGCTATTAGAGAAAGAATGTCTGGCAACGAAGCATTTGCAGTTGCCATGAAACAAATAAATCCGGCTGTAGTTGCTGCGTTTCCAATCACGCCTTCTACAGAGGTGCCGCAGTATTTTTCAACTTATGTTGCTGACGGCCTAGTAGATACTGAATTTGTTGCTGTTGAATCAGAGCACAGTGCGATGTCAGCATGTATCGGAGCGCAGGCTGCTGGCGGAAGAGCTATGACGGCTACTTCCGCAAACGGTCTCGCATTAATGTGGGAATGCCTCTATATTGCAGCGGCATCAAGACTTCCGGTTGTGTTGGCTTGCGTAAATCGCACCCTTTCAGGTCCGTTAAACATCCACAATGACCACAGTGACTCTATGGGAGCTCGTGATTCAGGTTGGATTCAACTTTATTCAGAGAATAACCAAGAAGCATACGACAATATGTTGATGGCTCACCGTATCGGTGAACACAAGACAGTAAATCTTCCCGTAATGGTTTGCCAAGACGGGTTCATTACTTCACACGCGATTGAAAACATCGACCTTCTTGAAGACGACAAGGTAAAAGCTTTTGTTGGCGATTATGAGCCTGAATTCTATTTGTTAAATAGAAATACTCCTATTGCTATTGGGCCTTTGGACCATTTCACACATTGTTTTGAGCATAAGAGACAACAGGCTCAAGCAATGATGAATGCAAAAGAAATCATTCTTCAAGTTTCAAAAGAGTTTGAAGCAATTACTGGCAGAAAATATGAATTGTTTGAAGAATACATTGCTGAGGGTGCTGAAGGCGCAGAGGTTTGCGTGGTGCTTCTAAACTCTACTGCAGGAACAGCTAAGTATGTTGCGGCTCAGTATGCTGCACAAGGCAAAAAAGTTGCAATAATTAAGCCTAGAGTTTTTAGACCGTTCCCAGTTGATGAAATGGCTGCAGCACTTTCGAAATATAAAGTTGTTGCAATTATGGATAAGGCGGATAGCTTTAATGCCGCAGGCGGACCTTTGTTCACGGACGTGACATCGGCGATGTACGCGAGCAAAGTGTTTGATCCAAAAGTAATCAACTATATTTATGGACTTGGTGGACGCGACGTAAGAACGACAGATATTGCAAAAGTGTTTGACGAAGTGCTTGAGGTTGTGAATACTGGCGAAGTTAAGTCAGTTTATAACTATCTCGGCGTTAGAGAATAAGGGGGGTGCACAAAAATGCCATTTAATATGAAGGAAGCTGCAAAGAAAACGGATAGATTGACAGGTGGGCACAGAATGTGTGCTGGCTGCGGAGCCCCACCAGTTGTTAGACAAATTTTACGTGCGATTAAGCCTGAAGACCATGCTATTATTGGTGCGGCTACTGGTTGTTTGGAAGTTTCAACTTTCTTGTACCCATTCACTGCTTGGACTGATTCATTTATTCACAACGCATTTGAGAACTCAGCGGTTACAATTGCTGGTGCGGAATCTGCATACAAGTTTATGAAGAAGACTGGCAAACTTAATGGCGATACAAAACTCATTGCGTTTGGCGGCGACGGCGGAACTTATGACATCGGACTTCAGGCGCTTTCGGGTGCAATGGAGCGCGGTCATGATATGGTTTATGTTTGCTATGATAACGGAGCTTACATGAACACTGGAACTCAACGTTCTTCTGCTACACCTAAGTTTGCTGATTCGACTACTTCTCCAGCAGGTTCGGTAATCCCGGGCAAAATGCAGTGGAGAAAAGACCTTACAGAAATCATTGCTAATCACAACGTACCATATGCTGCGCAAACGGCTATGATCACTAAGAACATGAAGGATCTTTACAACAAAGCAGAGACGGCTATCTATACTGAGGGGCCTGCGTTCATAAACGTACTTGCTCCATGCCCAAGAGGTTGGCAGTACAGCACACCAGACTTGATGGAAATCAATGAACTCGCTGTTGATTCATGTTTCTGGCCATTGTACGAAGTAATCAACGGAATTCATGTAGTAAATTATATTCCTAAGGTGAAAGTGCCAGTTCGCGACTTCTTGATTAGACAAGGCAGATTCAAGCACCTATTCAAAAAAGGCAATGAGTGGATGATTGACGAAATCCAAAAGGAAGTTGATGCTCGTTGGGAAAAACTTTTGAAACTTGCTGAGTTTGGTGCGGAAAAATTAGCGAAGACTGAGGCATAAAGTTTATACTTAGAATCGTTGACTTTAATTACCTAGTTTAATATACTTAGTAAAAATAGTTTTAGGAGGCGATATTTTTGGATAACAACTACAATGGCCAGAATAATAATCAACCTGGGCAGCAACAACCTTATAATAGTTATCAGCCTGCTCCAAAGCAGCCTATTGGAGGGTATCCGCCATATCAGGGACAACCTGGGGTGCCATTGGGAACTCCTGGGAAGCCAGAATCTAATGTCCAATCAATTCTCTCGTTAGTATTTGGTGGAATTCTGTTTTTCACATGTTACTTTTCGATTATTGGTATACCGGCAATAGTTCTCGGAATTATTAGCTTAGTCAATGCTTCTAAGGCGAATGATTTTAGAATGAAAGGCAATATAGAGTGGGCGGATTTCCATGCTTTAAAAGCAAAAAAACTTGGCAAGATTGGTTTTTGGATTGCGATTAGCGGACTTATACTTTTAGTAATAGCAATAATTGTTTTCGCTATAGTGATAGCTGTTAGTTATAGGAGTAGTAACTATTACTATTAATTTCAGAAAAGTATTTTGGAAATATTTTATCGCTATTGAGATTCTCTCAGTAGCGATATTGTCTTTTTTTATTATTCGCTTTTTTTACTTTGAAGACATCGACAAGTACAATTTTTTACAATGTCCAAGCAAATCTCTGCTTGGGGTCAAATGTGCGGGATGTGGCGGAACGCATGCGGCATATTATCTTTTGCATGGAGATTTGCTTACAGCCCTTTCGTATAACCCGTTAATTCTTTTTTTTGTACTATTTTTATTCTATGTATTAGCTGCATATATATTTTTTAGAACTACTAAAAAAGTACTTTTTAAAAGGTTTGTTTCAAATCCGATTGTATGGATAGTCATTTTTGGGTTGTTGATAATATACTCAATAGCACGAAATCTTTGGGTCTGAGGTGGATTGAATTTCGCAATTCTGATATAATGAAAGCGGATTATTTCTTCCCTTTAGTGCTTACGAAAACTCGAAATACAAGGAAAGTCGAGTGTAGGCGTATGCGATACGCTAGCGAAGACTTGACGAAGTAAGCAGAAAGCGTTCTGGTGAAGAGATTGTAGTGTTTGATAGCATGAAGGTTGCATTATGATATTTTGCACGATAGCAGAGGGAATTGAGAATTTGACGAGCCATGGAACGTTTGCTTTCTGCGGTTTCGAGGTATTTCGGAAGTACTACTAATGATAAGGAGGGGCCTAACTGGATATTATAAAACTTCAATTATATATAGATAAAATTGCTCATAGATTGAATACCACTGCGGGTATAGTTGATTCCGAAGGCGTGGTTGTGGTTTGCACGAACCATGATATTTTGGGTCGAAAATTAACTTTGCCAAAAAAAATCGAATCAGAGATTAAAACAAATAGTGGCTTTTCTTTTTTGAGAATATCTGAAGATTATGATTTGTTGTTATTTATTGAGGGGACCGATCATGTTCATGAAGGGATAATTAATATTCTTGCAAGTTCTTTAGCTTTTTATGTAAGTATGGAGTATGAGACAAAAAGAGAGACAGAGTATTATAAAGGAATATTTCTTGGCAGCTATTCTGCAGAGCAGATGATTTCAGAGGCGCATACATTGGGACTCGAATTTGATATTCCAAGATGCGTAGTTTTAGTTGAATCAAGCAAGCACGATTTGCCGGCGATTATGGATGTGTTGGAGGAAGTTTTTAAGACTTCTGACGATGTTAAGGTTGCGGGTGTTTTTGGAAACACAATCGCACTTGTTGTGAAAGTTTCGGCGCTTACATTGCCTGATGAAACAGCGCATCAGATTGTTGAAACGCTTGAAACAGAGCTATTTATTACAGCAAGAGTTGGTGTTGGCTCGGAAACTGGAACCCTTTCGGAATTGAAAAGGTCTTATGAGAGCTGTAAGAGCGCATTGGATATATCGAGTATTTTTGATAATCATTCAAGAGTTGTTAATTTCAATAAACTTGGTGTGTCTCGATTGATAAATGACATTTCAGAACAAGCGGGGAAGAGCTTTTTACATGAAGTGTTTGATGATGAAATGTACGCGGATTTTGGAAAAGAATATCTTAGCACAGTGAATTCATTTTTTGAAAACAGTTTAAATGTGAGCGAGACTTCTAGAAAGATGTTTATTCATAGAAATACGTTGGTTTACAGATTAGATAAAATCAACAAGCTTACAGGTCTTGATATCACTAAGTTTGAAGACGCATTGATATTAAAACTTGCAATAATGTTGAGAAAGTACCTTAAGAAGAATGGATAGCAGAATTGGAGGAGTTAAAAGTGATTGAATTAATTGATGTATCAAAAACCTATGCAAATGGTACTGAGGCAGTAAAAAAAGTAAATTTGCTTATTGGTGATGGGGAGTTTGTGTTTCTTGTTGGAACAAGCGGTGCTGGCAAATCTTCGATAATTAAACTTATGATGAAAGAGGAATCGCCTTCTTTAGGATTGATAAAGGTAAATGGAGTTAATGTAAATACCATTCCTCATCATGATATTCCGCGATTTAGGCGTGGGATAGGAGTAGTGTTTCAAGACTTTAGATTACTCCCAGACAAAACTGTCTTTGAAAATGTCGCATATGCGCTTGAGATTACAGAAAGACCTGCAAAGCAGATTAGGAGAGAAGTTCCGAAGATTCTGAGCCTCGTTGGCTTAAGCAGAAAATATAAGAGTTATCCCAAAGAATTGTCTGGAGGCGAACAACAGCGAGTTGCAATTGCTCGAGCTCTTGTGAACCAACCAGCAATTTTGATAGCGGATGAGCCAACTGGGAATCTTGATCCAAGCACCTCTTTTGAAATCATGGATTTATTAAATGACGTTAATATTATGGGGACAACTGTTATTGTATCTACACATGAGCAAAATTTGGTTAATAAAATGAAAAAAAGAGTTATTGAAATTGAAAATGGTATAATAATTAGGGATGAAGTGAGAGGACAATATTCAAATGAAAATTAGAACGGTAAGACATTTAATGAAAGAAGGAATTGTGAATGTAATTCGTCAAAGAATGATGTCGTTGGCGACTATATTTATTGTTATAGCATCTTTTGTTGTGCTAGGGATATTTCTGATTTTGTTGTTGAATGTAAATGAATTGTCAACATTAGTTTCTAAAGAACCAGAAATGATTGTTTATTGTAAATATAAACTTGACGATGGAGAGATTTTTAATGTTGAAAAGGCCTTAAAGAACAACTATCCTGAAATCGCATCAATCACAAAAATTTCGAGAGAAGAAGCGCTTGAAAAAATAAAAAACGATGTATATGCGGGGAAAGCAGATGCAATTGTTGGGCTTACTCCTGATATTATGCCAGTTTCTTTTGTTATTAAGCTAAAAGATCCTACACAAGGACTCAAGATAATTCCTAACGTAGAAAAGATCCCGGGCGTAGAATCTGTAGGGAGTCCGCTTGGAATAGTAAATATGATAGTTGGCGCACAGTCATGGATTAGAATTATTACAATAATTCTGATTTTATTACTCATGGGAATTTCCATTTTAATTATTTCTAATGCAATAAAATTAACTGTTCATTCAAGAAAAAAAGAAGTAGGAATAATGAAAAACATAGGTGCAACAGATGCTTATATTAAGTTGCCATTTATTATAGAAGGTATGATAATGGGAATGGTGGGCTCGGTGTTGGCATTCATGCTTATATCATTAATGTATAACGCTTTTCCATCAAATTTCGGTTTAATGAATGAAGGTTTATTTGGACAGTTTAGATTAGTGAAATTTGATAATATAATTAAAATTCCGTTGTTTGGGATTGCTGAAATGCAATTTGTTTTAGGTGCAATTGTTTGCACCGGGTTTGTATTGCTTGGTATAATAATGGGCGCCGCAGGAAGTGCTATCTCAATCAAGAAATACCTGAAGTTAAGGGGGAATTAAGATGCAGAAAAAGATTGGATTGGCAATTGGGTTTATTCTAATTTTGCTTACAGTATTCACGATTAGTTTGAGTATAAATGTGCTTGATACTGAAGCTGCACCAAAAACGCCGGCGCAGTTGAAACACGAGCAAGAATTAGCAAGGAAGAAAATAGAAGAAGCGAAAAGGAAACAAAAAGCAGTTTTGGATCTCATTTTAGAGAATAAAAATCAAAAAATATTATTAGGAAGCATAAAGAATAAATCTTCAAAAGAATATAAGCAACTTCAAGAACAAGTATCATTTATAAAAGAGCAAAAAAGACTGATAAACGAGGATATTGCTTCTGCAAAAGCAGAATACAAAAAGAAGACAGAATTACTTCAAGAGAGAATAAGAATTATGTATGAAAATTCTTCCTTTTCTTATATACAAACAATATTTGAATCAAAAGGCATCTTAGATTTTATTGATAGAATGCATCTAGTAAAAACGGTAGTTAATCATGATCAACTTCTAATAAACGAGGTTCAAACCGCGAAAATTGATCTTGATGAGAAACTAAAGGCAAAGCAAGATCAAGAAAATGCTGCAAGTCAAGATGTAAAAGAGAAAATGAAGTATATTGCAATGCTCGATAAATCTGAACAAGCGATGGCAAAAAAGATTTTGAATAATCAAAATGACTTAAAAAGCTATGAGCGTCAGGAAGATGTTGCAATAGCTGATTCAAAAAAAATTGATGGACTTATAAAAGCTGCGGAGGAGCGAGCAAGAATCGCTGCCGAAGAGGCAAAAAAAAGAAATAATAACAATAATAACGGCGGTGGAACCACGGTCAGGGGTACCGGTAGATATATTTGGCCAATTCCTGGGGGAGATCAAACAGTCACAGGGGGTTCTCGCTATGGGATGAGAATTCACCCAGTATATCATAGTTGGAAAATGCATACTGGCGTGGATATTCATGCACCTATGGGGGTAACAATTGTTGCCGTTGATTCTGGATCAGTCATATATGCTTCGCGCATGGGAGGCTACGGAAATGTAGTTATTATAGATCATGGAAATGGTATAACAACACTTTATGCCCATTGCAGTCGCTTGCTTGTTTCTGTTGGAGAAAATGTAAACCAGGGTGAGGCAATCGCAAAGGCTGGTTCGACAGGGGTATCCACTGGTTCGCATTTACATTTCGAAGTAAGGGTGCATGGTAATACAACTGACCCTTTAAATGGTTGGATATGATGATTGGAAAAAATAGCGACAGAGAAAGACATCTGATTTATTCAACAGTAGTTATTACGGTATTATTTATTTTTGGCATCTATAATTTTGTGATAAACACACCAGAGACAAAAAAGTTTGCTGAGATAAAAGAAATACTAAACAATAATTACTACGTACCTCTTGATCAGAATAGATTAACGGAAGGTGCGATTTCAGGAATGGTAGATTCAATCGGTGACAAATATACTCAGTATTTAAATAAAGAAGATTGGGATAAGCGAAAAAAAATCTTTGCGGGTGAATACACGGGAATAGGAATAACATATAATCAAATTTCCGATGGGTCACTTGAAATAAAAAAAGTGGTTGCAAATTCACCAGCGTTTAAGGCAGATTTAAAGGTCGGAGACATAATAACCAAACTTGATGGAATAAAATTTACTAAAGATATAGACGCTAAGAAAATGTTTAGCGATAGCGTAAAGCCAGCATATGATTTAACTATTTTCAGACCTTCAACTAAAGCGACCTTCAATAAAAGCATTTCAAAAGAAATTATTGATGAAGTTAACGTAACATCGAGAATGATTAAAGAGGGTATTGGGTATATTCGAATTGCACAGTTCGACGATACTATATCATCAGAATTTAAGTCGAATTTCGAAAGCCTTAAGCAAAAAAACATGAAGACGTTAATACTTGATGTTAGAGACGACCCAGGAGGGAGTCTAGAACAAGTAATTGAAATATGTGATTTTTTACTTCCAAAATGTACAATCGTATCTGTGAAAGGTAAAAATACGGATGAAAAGTTCTACTACTCAGACGACAAAGGCGAGACACTTCCTATAAAAGTGCTCACAAATGAGAATAGCGCATCTGCTTCAGAGGTCCTCTCTGCAGCGCTTCATGACAATAACAGAGCAAAATTAATTGGCACAAAGACTTATGGCAAAGGACTTGTTCAAAATTATGTAGAACTTTCAGACGGATCAGCAATATATTACACCGAGGCGCGTTATTTTACTCCAAAGGGAATATGTATTCATGGAATAGGAATTGAACCTGATATAAAGGTCGAAAATCCAAAGAAATTTGACGACATAGATATCAGTGAAATCCCTGCGGCGGAGGATGCGCAGCTTCAGGCGGCGTTGAGGTAGAGGATGTATACAGAATTTGCGTTTGTTTACGACCGTTTGACGGACGACATTAATTATAAAACTTGGGCGAGTTACATTGAAGAGGTTTTTGAGAGGAATAATTTCAAGCCCGAGATTGTACTGGATTTGGGGTGCGGCACGGGGAGCCTTACTGTTGAACTTGCGCGTAAGGGCTTTGACATGATAGGGCTCGATATTTCGGAGGAAATGCTTGGTGTAGCGACCGAAAAGGCGATTGATGCGCAGCAAAACATTCTCTTTCTGAATCAAGACATGTGCGAAATGGAGCTCTTTGGGACTGTGGGAGCTATTGTCAGCACTTTGGACAGTATTAATTATTTAAGTAGCATAAAATGCTTGAAAAAGGTATTCGGTTTGGTACATAATTATCTTGACCCGGGAGGACTTTTCGTCTTTGATGTTCACAGCAAGTACAAGATGGACACGGTGTTTGGTGACAATTGTTTTCACGTAGTGAACGACGAACTTGCATACATTTGGAGTTGCCACTTTGACGGCAGGCGCAAGATTTGTGAACACGACATTACCTGTTTTGTGAAGCAGGGTGAAACCTTTGAACGTTTTGATGAATTCCATGAGGAAAGACTTTTCACGAAGGAAGAAATTGAAAGTTCGCTTGCCGAAGCAGGTCTAAAACTTGTAAATGTATTTGATGGCGCGACATTTCGCAAGCCATCCCCAAAGTCAGAACGCTGGCTTTACGTTTGCAGGAAGCAGAAATGAGGGCTGAAACATGAGCGTTGATAAAGTTAGGATTGAAAATGCAATAAAAGAAATTTTGATAGCGATAGGCGAAAACCCAGATAGAGAAGGGCTTTTAGAGACGCCATCCCGCGTGGCAAGAATGTATGAGGAAGTGTTTTCGGGCCTTAGTATCGATCCTCAGTCAGTGGTGAAGGTGTTTCAAGAGGGCGAGCTTCAAGAGATGATAGTGGTTAAGGACATTCCGCTTTATTCAATGTGCGAGCATCATTTGTTGCCATTTATGGGTAAGGCGAGTGTGGTTTATATACCGAAAAAGGGACGAATACTGGGTCTGAGCAAACTCGCGAGGATAGTTGATGTAGTCGCGAAAAAGCCTCAACTTCAGGAGCGGCTCACGACTGAGGTTGCAGACGCAATATTAAAAGCGCTGGATCCACTGGGGGTCGTAGTAGTAATTGAAGCTGAGCACCTTTGCATGACTATGCGCGGAGTAAAAAAACCAGGATCAAAGACAGTGACTTCGGCACTTAGAGGGCTTTTCAAGACAGACGCGAGGTCGCGAAATGAGGCATTGTCACTGCTTAAGGAGTGATTAATATTTATAGAACACATCTGAACTTCGAATGCAAAAATGGCGAGTTTCCGCTTGGGAAACGTACGTACATAATGGGGATCCTAAACGTGAACCCCGACTCATTTTCGGACGGGGGCAAATATCTTGCGTCTGAGGCAGCGTTGGCGCGAGCAAAGCAAATGCTTTATGAAGGTGCAGATATAATCGATATTGGCGGTGAATCCACGCGCCCGGGTTATGAAGCCGTCCCGAAGGAAATAGAACTCGAGAGAGTCATCCCGGTTATTAATAGAATTCGACAGGAGCTGTCTAGTACAGTGATGATTTCGATTGACACCCAAAAGGCAGAAGTTGCAAGGCTTGCGATGGAGGCTGGCGCAAACATTATCAATGATATCTGGGGACTTCAGGGCGACGTTGAAATGGCGGAAGTCGCTGCAAAAACTGACGCAGGAATAATTATCATGCACAACAGCGATACCGGTGAATATTCTGATATAATTGATGACATGAAAATGTTTTTCGAAAGAAGTCTGGAAACAGCCGAAATTGCTGGCATTTCAGAGGCGAGGATCGCGTTGGACCCAGGGATTGGCTTTGGAAAAACGTTTGACAATAATATCGAAGTCCTCTCAAGACTCGAAGAATTAAATTCGTTCGGGCTACCGATATTGCTAGGCACTTCCAGAAAGCGCTTCATTGGCGAAATTTTGAATTGCTCGCCAGAAGACAGGCTCGAAGGGACGTTGGCATCAAACATACTTGGTATAGTTGCAGGAGCGGATTTTTTGAGGGTGCATGACGTAAAGGAAATGAGGCGCGCTGCCAATATTAGCGATGAGATATTAAGGAGGTAATTTCGATAGATAAGATTTTTCTGAACAGCATGGAATTTTTCGCATATCACGGTGTTTTGAACGATGAGCGAATAAACGGGCAGTACTTTGAAATCGATGTCGAAATGGGCCTTGATTTATCTGATGCCTGCGAATCCGATAATATCCTGGACACAGTTGATTACGGACAGATTTATCTAACCGTCAAAGAGATTACCACGAAAAATCGTTTCAACCTCGTTGAAACACTTGCAGCACGAATAATAGAAGCAATTTTCAATAAACACCCAAGAGTTGATGAGATTTGTGTCTCAATTCGTAAGCCAGAGGCGCCGATAGATGGAAAACTTACTGGACCAGAGGTTAAAATCAGGAGGAACAGAAATGGCTGAAAGGTATGATGCATTCTTGTCTATTGGCTCAAATATGGGAGACAGGCAAGTAAACATCGCCAGCGCTGTTGAGAAAATATCTAAAATCAAAGATATTAAGCTAATAAAACAGTCTCCGCTATATGAGACAGCGCCCGTTGGATTCGAACAACAACCCAAATTTTTGAATTGCGTAGTAAAGATTGCGACAAACTTAGATCCATTAAAACTACTCGAAAATCTGCATGAAATCGAAATCCAACTCGGCCGAAAACGCATTGAATACTGGGGTTCGCGTACAATGGATATTGACATATTACTTTGTGGGGATAGAATTATACGAGAAGCAAAACTAAAGGTACCGCATCCATTAATGTATGAAAGAGGATTTGTAATGGTGCCATTGTTAGATGTTTTGAATGATGATGAGTTAATACTTTTCGGAATAGCAAAAAACGAGGGGGATAAATGGCGTGATTCAGGTATACATCCATATGCCAAAGACTGAGGCGTTGAATTATGCTTCAGGGGGAATAAAACTTTCGGAAAAGAAAGAACGCGAGTTCTCACTTAACGGAATCAAATATAATTGTTTTTTTGGCTGGCTGCATCCAAATGATGATGCAGCGCAAAAGCGGTCGGATGACACTGTTTGCGTGAGGATAAACGTTGATGCGAGGTACTGTTTTGTCGAAGATTTAGATTTGCCAAACGGTGAAAGCATAAAGCCTTTTTCGAATTATCAATTGGGGGAATATCGCAGACCGCGGTGCCTGGTTTGTTGTACAGTGTTACCAAGCCGAATAAAACTGCAGGGACGAAGGCTCGATGAGCCGATTTTGTACGAAAACTCGAAAGAACTTTACCTTGAGACTTTGCAGGCAGAGCTAGAAGGGAATCACCCAAACTTCCGAAACGATTCCCTGTGCGGGTTTTTTGAGCTCTTGCATCGGCAAGGCGAATTTGAAAAAATTGAAAACGCAGAAACCATAATCTACAAAAGCAAAGGTCGTCATTACACGTTTGAAAAACGGTGTTAGTTAGTTGGGAGGGATAAGAATGGGTTATAAATTAATTTCTTTTGATGAAGTTGATTCGACAAACTCTGCAGCCAAAAAGCTAGAAACTCTTGAAGAGAGATTCACTGTGTTGGTTGCAAAAGAGCAAACAGATGGGCGCGGGCGCCTCGGTCGAAACTGGGAATCGGCAAATGGTAAAGGGCTCTGGACTTCAATTGTCTTCGAGACGGATCAATGTGTGGACCAGATAGCGACAATCACTTTCGTTGCCGCAAACGCAGTCACCGCACTGCTTCGCAAAACATACGGGATCCAAGCAAAGATTAAGTGGCCGAATGATATTTTTGTCGGCGAAAAAAAGATCTGCGGAATTTTAGTAGAGTCTTTTGTTCAGGGAAAAAGGCGGATAATTGTTGGAATTGGCTTAAACACCTCGCAATTAAATGAGGACTTCTCTCCAGAACTTGAAGCCACTTCGATAAATATTGAATTGTTGAAGACGGACATGTCGGACCAGCGATTTGTATTCGACCCGAAAGATCTTTTGCCGGACATTTTTAACGCGTTCGAGTCAGAACTGGAAGTATTTATGGAGGAATGTGTTTCGGGCTGTGGCTCCAAAACAACCATTGATAACTGGCTCGCGCACAACATGACAATTGGTCAAACCGTGGAATTTGAATTTGACGGGAGCAAAAAAACGGGTGAAGCCGTTGGCGTCACGCCAGAGGGGCATTTGATAATCAACACCGCTGATGGAAGCTTTATAAAGGTCAGGTCGGGCGAGGTCGTAATGGTATAGAAAAGATTTCAGCATTTCTAGTTAATTGACGGACAATCTAAAAGTTTTTGTATAACCTTTGGTTAGGATTGCCCCCAAAATAGCAAATATCCACTCACTATTCGCTCGCAATTTACAAAATAAAGAATTTATGCAGTGCGAAATTCACTGAAATTAGAAAAAGCCACACGGAATAAAAAAAGATGTATAACTTTAGCAAAATAAGTTATACATCTTTTATAAAAACACCGCTGATTGTTGAACTTTATTGTTTTGCATCGGATTAAACGCCAAACCTATATACTCACGTGCCTTGATTATTTTGTCAAAATAAGATAACCTATCAGTAGAAAATAATTTATTAAAACATATTAGGAGAAATGAAAAATGGGAAAAAGTCGAAATTATTATCGTGGAAACAGAAATAATAAACCTGAAGGGCAAAAAGAAAACAGTCAAGAAACTGAGGGTTCTCCAGAAGGAACAAAACCACAAAATGTGCAGCAGGGATTGCAGGCGCAGAGGTTGCAACGCACATATAGCACGTCACCAGACCAGGTAGCGTCAACTTCGCAAGCGCCGCGACAACCGCAGGCGCCACAAGCACCGCGTCCTCAGCAAGCAGCACCGCAGGCACCACGTCAGCCACAGGCTCCGCAGGCACCTCGCACGCCGCAGGTTCCACAAGCACCGCGCCCTCAGCAACAACAAAACCAACCACGTCAGCAACCGCAACAGTTTTCTAAGGACGCCTCAAGCTATCGCGGCGATCACCGCAACGTTCGCAATGACCACAATATAAATCGCAACAGACAAAAATCTGTTGAAACCGCAGATGACATTCGCGCTGACATCTTCCGCATAGAAAAAGAAATCCACCTAGAAATAAACGAAATTCGCAACTTAAAGCTTGGATTATAAACAGTATTACTACGCAGAGTTGGTGATGACATGCTATTCGCTATTGATGTAGGAAATTCAAATATGGTCATGGGCCTATATGACGGCCCAAAAGTGCTGAATATTTGGCGAATGACCACAGACCACGAAAAGACTTCCGACGAGTTCGGGCTTTTTTTCATGTCCTGCTTCGCAAACGCAAACATCGAGATCTCTCAAATTGAAGCGGTAATCATAGCATCCGTGGTACCGCCAATTATGTATTCGCTTGAGCACGCTATCCGAAAATACGTTGAGCGCAATCCAATAATTGTTGATGCGAATACTGCGACGGGTCTAACTTTGAAAAACGAAAACCCCCAAGAAGTGGGCGCAGACCGTATTGTAAATGCTGTCGCTGCATGTGTGAAATACGGTGGCGCGCTAATCTTAGTTGACTTTGGAACCGCCACAACTTTTGATGCGATTTCGCCAGACAAAGAATATCTTGGTGGCGTGATTTGCCCCGGAGTAAAGATATCTGCGGACGCGCTGTTCACTAAGGCTTCGAAACTTCCGCGCGTCGAGCTTCAAAAGCCAAGCAAAGTAATTGGCAAAAATACAGTTCGAAGCATTCAATCTGGCCTGTTATATGGGTACGTTGGGCAACTTGAATACATCGTAAAAAAGATGAAAGAAGAGATGGGCTATCCCGACATTAGAGTAATTGGTACGGGCGGCTTGGCGCGGATGTTTGCAAACGAAACCGATGCGATAGATATAATTGATAGTACTTTGACTTTAGAGGGGCTCCGGATTATTTACGAGGGGTGCTAGAATGAGGAAAAGGACCTCGATATTTATTCTAATAATAGTTTTAACTTTATCAGGTTGCAGCTTCTATTCTAATGCGCCAAAAGATTCAAAATTTGTGGTTTTATATAACGGCAACTTCTATGAGGAAATCAAAGATTGGCAGATGATTGATGAAAGCAAATCTTTAGCATTAAGTGCTTGGGCTGGGTTTGAATATAAAATTCAAAATAATATCAACAACTTGAAAAATAATGCGAAAATTCAGACATTCACAAAAGATAATGAAGAAAAATTCATAAGCTATGAAAATGTTTTGTTTGAAAAAGAGCTTTACCATAAAACAAATGATAAACTCCCCGACTATCACTTTAATGAGGGGAAAGTTGAAAAGATAGTTTTGAAAAGTTATTACCAGAGAAGAGAAGTATTAATAACCGGTAAGAACTTGAAAGAATTACTTACTTTTATTGAAAACTCTGAAAAAGAATCTTCGAAAAGGATTGTTGAAGAAAGAAGAAAAGGCCCCGAATTATTTGGTGTGGATGTGTATTTCGAGAACTACCCAGCGTACTTTAAGTTGGGATCAATCGGATGGACAAAATCAGGCAGAATAGGATACGCATCATATGAGATTAAAGGTTTTGATGCGAATACTAAATACATAGTATTTAGTGATACGCTTACAACTATGATTAAAAGCTTTATTCCATAGTTTTTAGGATTCAGGATTCAGGATATTCGAAAAAAATGTGCAGCTGCTTCCGTTTCGCTGCTGCACACGTCATATTAACGCGTTATTTAACAATATTTGCTCTGAGCATTAAATTTTGTATAAAATTAGCCCCAAAAAGCAAAGAAATCGAGTCAAAACACGGGCTATTTAACAAAAAACACTATCATTGCGTTGTATAAGAAATGGGCATATTCTTATACAATGCCTAATTCCTTTGCAGTTTTTTGTTAAAAACCCCCGATTTGAGGTGTTTTTTGAGTCGATATTAACGAATATTTATACAAAATCCTCTCGTCGCCTCAAGTATTGTTATAATCTCAAAAAGCGACGCGCCACGCGGCCTCTACGCCAGCGACGCGCCACGAGGCCCCCGCGCTGCCCCCGCGCCCAATCGGGTTCAAATGAGCAACCAAAAGTTGGGAAATTACTCATTTGAACCCGTTCCCAATTTGACCCTTGACAACTGTCCCCGCTCTTTTATATAATTCCCTTTGTAATCGATTACAAATTGGGCGTTAGGGGTCGGGCACACTGAAAGATTTAGGAAGCAGTTCAAAATCCAATATTCCAACTATCAAAGACGTGGCAAGAGTTGCAGGGGTTTCTGTTGCAACCATTTCACGCGTTATAAATAAGAAGGCTGGCGTATCTGAATTGGCGGCGGCAAAGGTCGCGAAAGCCATTGAAGAGTTGGATTATCAGCCAAGCTTGCTAGGAAAAAATTTGAGACGATCGCACACAAAGCTTGTGATTGTGTTCATTCCCACCATTTCGAACACCTTCTTTTCTAAAGTCGTGCTCGGCATGGAAGCCAAAGCCCATGAAAACGATTACAACATCATCATTTGCGACACTCGTTCAGAGAAGGCGATAGAGCATAAATATATAGAATTGATAAGGAACCGTTTTGTCGATGGGGCGATATTTTTGTCGTCCTCGCTCGAAAGCGCAGAAATGATTAAGCTTTCGCAGAACTACCCGATAGTGCAGTGTTGCGAGTTCAATGACGACATTGATGTGCCATGTGTTTCGATAGATAACGAGAAGGCAGCTTATGAAATTACAAAGCATCTAATCAAGCTTGGGCACAAGAAAATCGCACTTATTACGGCCGACGATAAATTAAACGCGTCGTCTATGTATCATTCAGCGCGTTTGCGGGAGCAGGGGTACAAAAGGGCTTTGAGTGAGTCGAAGATAAGAGCAAATGAAGAATATATAAAAAGAGGTAAGTACAATTTCAAGAGCGGGCAGCTAGCGATGAACGAGTTGTTGGAGCTCAAAAGTGCGCCGACGGCGGTGTTTGCGGTAGCGGATACCATTGCGATTGGGGCGTTGAAAGCGTGCAGGGGCAAGGGACTTGAGGTTCCGAAGGATGTTGCGATAGCAGGATTCGACGACATTAGCTTTTCGACCATGGTGGAGCCGCCGCTCACAACAATCGCGCAGCCGCAGTTTGACCTAGGCTACAAGGCGATGGAGTTGCTCATCGAACGCATTGGAAGTGGCACGCCGCAAAGGCGCAAGGTAATTTTGGAGCACGAGTTGGTAATTAGGGGTACAACGTTCTAAATGAACGAAAAATATATAATGTGGAGGGTTTTATTATGGAAATCAAGAGAGTTGTAAGGGTTGGAATCGTTGGGTGCGGAGGAATCGCGTGGGGAAAGCACATGCCTTCGTTAGCAGAGGTTGAAAACGTACAAATGGTTGGGTTTTGTGATCTAGAAGAGGGCAAAGCTAAAAGCGCATCAGAAAAGTACGGCGCAGAAGGTGCTAAATATTACACTGACTACAAAGAGTTGCTGAAGGACGAATCGATTGAAGTGGTGCACGTGCTCACGCCAAACAGCTCTCACTCCGAGATTTCGGTAGCGGCTTTGGAAGCCGGCAAACATGTTATGTGCGAAAAGCCAATGGCAATTAGCTATGTGGACGGATTGAAGATGGTCGAAGCTGCAAAAAGAACTGGCAAAAAGCTAACAATCGGTTACCAAAACCGTTTTAGAGTTGATACGCTTTTACTGCATGAAATATGCGAAAATGACGAGTTGGGAGAAGTATACTTTGCTAAGGCCCACGCAATTAGAAGAAGAGCGGTGCCGACGTGGGGAGTTTTCTTGAAAGCAAAAGAGCAGGGTGGTGGACCGTTGATTGATATCGGAACTCACGCGCTTGACCTTACTTTGTGGTTCATGAAGAATTATAAGCCAAAGTATGTAGTTGGAAATTCCTACAGAAAGCTTGCTGAGCAGGAGAATCAGGGCAATGAGTGGGGCAAATGGGATACAAAAGAATTTACTGTTGAGGATTCAGCGTTCGGATTTGTAACAATGGAAAACGGCGCGACTGTAGTTATCGAGGCAAGTTGGGCGCTAAATACACTTCAAACTGGAGAAGCGATGACCACACTTTGTGGGACAAAAGGCGGAGCTGACATGGCTGATGGACTAAGAATAAATCGCATCGATCATGACAGTCGCATGACATTAATGCCAACACCACCAGGAAAAGAAGTAGATTTCTTTGGCAAAAAGAAGGATAATCCTGCGCTCACTGAGGCTATCAGCTGGATAAACGCAATCGTAAATGATACTGAGCCTGTTGTTAAGCCTGAAGAGGCTCTTGCAGTAACTCAGATTTTAGAGGCAATTTATGAATCTTCAAAGACTGGAAAACCAGTTTATTTTAATTAATTTAGAATGTTCGCGATGAGCGGAAGGAGGAATTTGTATGAAAATCGGATGTTTTACTGTATTGATGGGGCAAACCCCACTGAAAGAAACTTTGAAATACTTGAAAGGGCTAGGAGTCGAGGCCGTTGAGCTTGGTTGCGGCGGATACCCGGGCACTGCGCACGTCAATCCTGAGGAATTGCTTGCAGACGAGAAAAAGATTGTCGAGCTCAAGAAATTGATTGAAAGATTTGGCATGACTATCAGCGCGCTTAGTTGCCACGGAAACCCAGTTCATCCTGATAAGTCGGTCGCTGCAAAGTTCGATCAAGAGTTCAAAAATGCAATCCTAGTTGCAGAAAAGCTTGGAGTCGACACGGTTGTTGGTTTTTCTGGCTGCCCAGGCGATTCAAATGAGTCGAAATACCCTAACTGGGTAACTTGTGCATGGCCAGAGGACTTCGGCGAAATCCTTCGTTATCAGTGGGAGGAAGTGCTTATTCCGTATTGGAAGAAGACAATCAAGTTTGCGAAAAGTCACGGGATCAATAAAATTGCGCTTGAGATGCATCCGGGGTTCTGTGTATATAATCCGAGCACGCTCAAACGCCTACGCGACGCTGTCGGAAAGGAAATCGGAGCTAACTTTGACCCGAGCCATCTGATTTGGCAAGGCATAAATCCTGCGGAGGCAATTAAGGCAATTGGCGATGGGATTTATCATTTCCATGCAAAGGACACTAAAATTGATGCCGCAAACACTGCAATCAACGGGGTTCTCGACACCACAGATTACAAGGACTTCGCAAATCGTGCTTGGCTCTTTAGGACCGTTGGCTACGGCAGTAGCCCTATGGTGTGGAAGGAAATCATGAGCGCGCTTAGCATCGTAGGGTACGATGGTGCAATTAGTATTGAACACGAAGATGGGCTGATGTCCATAGAAGAAGGGCTTTCTAAGGCGATTGGATTTCTTCAACACGTGATTATCAGAGAAAAAGCGGGAGACCCTTGGTGGGCATAAAAGGAGCGGTTTCATTTGAAGACAGTCGGAATAGTTGGTTACGGCGGGATGGGGAAGCATCACGCTGGTAGTATGGCAGAGGTTGAGGGAATTCAAGTAAAGGCCGTGCACGACGTAAATGCGAAGCGGCTCGAACTTGCGCAAGAAAACGGGTTGCTTGCATATGAAAGCATCGAGAATTTTTTAGCGGACGACGAGATTGAAATTGTAATCGTGGCCACGCCAAATAATTTTCACAAGGAGAACTGCATCGCAGCATTGCGCGCAGGAAAACACGTGATCTGCGAAAAACCCGTTATGATGAACGCACAAGAATTGGTCGAAGTTCAAGCCATTGCATTAGAGTGCGGAAGACTTTTTTCTGTGCATCAGAATAGGCGATGGGATGAAGACTTTCTAATTGTAAAAAAGGTTATCGAAGATGGCACTATCGGGACTCCGTATTATATTGAGTCCCGTGTGCAGGGCGCTAAGGGTGTTCCAGGTGACTGGCGTTGCGCCAAAGGGGCGGGAGGCGGAATGCTTCTTGACTGGGGAATTCACTTGATAGACCAAATCATTCGCTTAGACACCAGTCCGATTGTGGAGATTTACGCTCACCTTTTGACAGTGAAATTTTGCGACGTCGATGATAACTTTAAGATTATGTTTAAGTTCGAGTCGGGCACTTCAGGCTTTGTGGAAGTTGATACAAATACGTTTATTAATTTGCCGCGCTGGCATGTCTCAGGAACGGACGGCACAATGGTCGTTAGCGGTTGGGATTGCAGTGGTCAAATTGCAAAATCCATCGTTGAAGCAATTCATCTCGAGGAGAGCATTGTCATTACAGCAGCTGGCCCTACAAAGACAATGGCACCGAGGCCTGTAGGTTCGGTGGAGCATCTACCGCTTCCGAGAATTGAGAGCGATAGCCGTGATTATTACAAGAACTTTATAGCGACAATCGATGGACGCGAGGATTTGCTGGTTAAGCCAGAAGAGTCGCTGCGGTTGATGAAGATCATTGATGCGATCTTTGAATCCGCTCAGCGGGGCGAAGTGGTAAAGGGGAAGTATTAGGATCTGGAGACTTTTTTTGTGAAAGCACAAAAAATCTAAAGGAATTTAAAATATGAATGAAAAGAAAAGAAATTTGAACTTGGAAAAAATCATTGGAATAATCTTGTTTGCGATATTATTTATTTCAATGATTTATTCGATTTATAAATTTGTCGTAGTTCCATTTGAGTCAAAGAGTAATTATTCGCTGATGCTTATTCAAAGCATTTTAGGACTAGTAGTTATGTTTATTCCTTCTATCTTAGAACGCAGATTACATTTGATTATTCCGAATTATATGTATATTCTCTATTTTGTCTTTTTATTCTGCTCCATCTATTTAGGTGAGATTCATAATTTCTATTATCTCATACCTTATTGGGATGTTATAATGCATGCCTTAAGTGCTGGAATGCTTGGTTCTCTAGGTTTTATTGTTTGCAGAGAGCTAAGTGATTCAAGTCATGTTGGCGTTCAGTTAAACCCAATATTTATTGCATTTTTTGCCTTTTGTTTTGCGCTAGCTGTCGGCGCTATCTGGGAGATTTATGAGTATTTGTCTGACGAATTCTTGTTAGTAAACATGCAGAAATTCAGACTGCCAGACGGGACTTTACTTGTTGGACATGCAGCGTTAGCAGATACGATGAAGGACATTATTGTAGATGCGCTGGGGGCGCTGATTATTTCAGTTATTGGTTATTTTTCGATAAGGCTTAAGAAAAGCAAGACAAAAGATACCTGAGCATCGAAGCAACCACGGTTGTAGAAAATTCATAATATAAGGGGTATAATGTTCCTATATTTATGCTAGGGGGAATTCTTGTGACGTACGTTCCAAATGAAGCAAGGTACAATGAAATGAAATATAACAGATTGGGAAATAGCGGGCTGAAGTTGTCGGCAATTTCGCTTGGCCTTTGGCACAATTTTGGCGGGGTAGATCAGTTTGAAAAGCAAAGAGCTATACTTAGAAGAGCGTTTGACCTCGGAATCACGCATTTTGATCTTGCGAATAACTACGGGCCGCCAGCAGGTTCTGCAGAAGAGAATTTTGGTATGCATTTGAAGAAAGACTTTGCTGCATATCGAGATGAAATGGTTATTTCGACAAAGGCTGGTTACTATATGTGGCCAGGACCTTACGGTGATGAGGGTTCAAAGAAATACCTTGTCTCGAGCTTAGATCAAAGTTTGAAAAGAATGGGACTCGATTATGTAGACATCTTCTATCATCATAGAATGGATATGGAGACGTCGCTTGAAGAGACAATGGGAGCGTTGGATTTGATGGTAAGGCAAGGTAAGGTCTTGTACGCGGGCGTTTCGAACTATAATCCCGAAAGATTAAAAAAGGCGTCGGATATAATGAAGCAACTCGGTACGCCGCTTTTGATTCATCAACCGAAATACTCGATGTTTGCGCGTGGCGCGGAAGATCTTTTTGGAGTACATGAGGAAGAAAGAATTGGTAGCATCGCCTTTTCACCACTTGCACAGGGGTTGCTGACTGATAAGTATTTAAACGGAATTCCAACTGACTCTCGAGCTGCGGGTGCGTCGATTTTCTTAAAAGAAGAGATGGTTACCCCGGAGGTAGTCGCAAAGGTCAGAAAACTGAATGATATTGCAGTTCAAAGTGGCCAAACGATGGCGCAAATGGCATTGGCATGGGTTCTTAGAGGAGGACACATTACGTCGGTATTAATTGGTGCAAGTAAAGAGAAACAAATTGATGATGCTGTCGGAGCACTTGCAAACCCTGATTTTACTGCGACGGAGCTGGCACAAATTGATAAAATTCTGAAAGATTAGATAAGTTTCGAAAAAAATGTTGACAAAGTATTATTCGCAGATTATAATAACATACAAAACCAGTAGGAATACAAGGAAATGATTTGGAGGAGTTATTATGAGTAAGAATTTTAGATTTGAGACATTACAGTTGCACGCAGGACAAAGTGCTGACAAAACCACGAATTCAAGAGCAGTGCCAATTTACCAGACCACTTCGTATGTTTTTGATAGTGCAGAGCATGCAGAGAATTTGTTTGCGCTAAAAGAAATGGGAAATATTTATACAAGAATCATGAATCCTACAACTGACGTACTTGAGCAAAGGATCGCGGCGCTTGAGGGCGGTGTTGGGGCGTTGGCGGTAGCCTCGGGTTCTGCAGCAATCACATATTCGATTTTAAACATCGCAGGTGCGGGAGATGAGATTGTTGCGGCATCGTCGCTGTATGGCGGAACTTACAACCTCTTTTCTACAACGCTGCCAAGGCTTGGAATCAAGACTACATTTGTTGATTCGGACGATGTTTCGAATTTTTCGAAGGCAATAAATGATAAGACAAAGGCAATTTTTATTGAGTCAATCGGAAATCCGCAGACGAACATCATTGATATTCAGGCAGTTGCTGACATTGCTCACGCCAACGGTATTCCGTTAATAATTGACAACACTTTTGCGACCCCATACCTTTTGAGGCCGATTGATTTTGGCGCAGATATCGTAGTTCACTCAGCAACTAAGTTCATTGGCGGACATGGGACTTCTATAGGAGGACTTATTGTTGATGCAGGAAAATTTGACTGGGCAGCAAGCGGGAAGTTCCCTGAATTCACTACGCCAGACAAGAGCTATCATGGAATTCGGTATGCTCAAGACTTAGGTGCGCTGGCCTTTATTTTGAAAGCTCGCGTGCAGTTGCTAAGAGATACGGGCGCGTGCATCAGCCCATTTAATGCGTTTTTGCTGCTTCAGGGACTTGAGACGCTTTCAATCAGAATTGAAAGACATGTTGAAAATGCAAAGAAAGTGGTTGAGTATTTACAGTCAAATCCTAAAGTTTCGTGGATCAATTACCCTACAATAAAAGGCAATAAGTATGAGGCGTTGGCTGCTAAATACCTGCCGAAGGGACCAGGTTCGATATTCACTTTCGGAATCAAAGGCGGATTAGAAGAGGCTAAAAAGTTCATCAACAGTGTGTCAGTATTCTCGCATCTCGCAAATGTTGCCGACGCAAAATCGCTCATCATCCACCCTGCGACCACTACGCACTCGCAACTTTCGCCTGATGAACAGTTGTCTGCCGGTGTATCGCCTGATATGATTAGATTATCGATTGGTATCGAACACATAGATGACTTGATTGAAGATTTGGAAAATGCTTTTTCTAAAATCTAAAGGGGCAATTTATTAATGAAAGAAAAAGTGCTTGTTGCGATGAGCGGCGGAGTTGATAGCTCCGTCGCTGCAGCAATTCTTAAGGAAAAAGAATACGAGGTCATGGGCGTCACCCTAAAACTTTTCGAGGGTCCAGATGACGAGAATTTGCGAGCCTCAAAAACGTGCTGCTCGCTCGAGGACGTCGAAGACGCTAGATGTTGCGCGAACGCGCTGGGAATCCCTTATCACGTATTGAATTTTAAGGAATTCTTTTTTGACGCGGTGATTCAGCCGTTCGTCGAGAGTTACGTAAAGGGTGAGACGCCAAATCCGTGCATTGAGTGCAATCGTTCGATTAAGTTCGAAAAATTGCTGGAAAGGGCTGTCGCGCTTGGGATGGATTACATTGCAACCGGGCATTATGCGCGAGTTGAGAAGGACGCGGCATCGGGGCGTTTTTTGCTCAAGAAGCCGAAGGACAGTTCGAAGGACCAGACTTATGCGCTATATAATTTGACACAAAGGCAGTTGAGCAGGACGTTGTTTCCGCTTGGCGACTTGAATAAGACTGAAGTGCGCGCTCTTGCGCAGAAAACAGGGCTTGTAAATGCGAGCAAATCAGACAGTCAAGAGATTTGTTTCGTCACCGACAACGACTACGCAAGATTTATTTCAACTTTTAAGCCCCTGGAACCGGGGGATTTTCTGAACATGCAAGGCGAAGTAATTGGGCGCCATCGCGGAATAGAGGCATACACAATTGGGCAGCGAAAGGGTCTTGGAATTAGCGGAGGCAAGCCGTTGTTTGTCGTTGATATTGACGCGCAGCGAAACATCGTCAGAGTTGGTAATCCGGAAGATTTATTTTCGGATGAAATAATTGCGAAAGACATTAATTTAATTTCTATAGAAAAACTTGAGGGCGAAATGCGGGTAAAGGCTAAGATTCGTTATCGCGCAGAGGCTGCGGATGCGACATTATTTCCGGGAACGGCTCCAGGCACGCTTTGCGTGAAATTTGATGTTCCGCAGAGAGCGGTCACGCCTGGCCAAGCAGTCGTCTTTTATGATGGCGATTTGGTGGTCGGTGGCGGAAAGATTACAAAGTAGCGAATTTTCCAAAAAATAGCACGATAGTCAAAGAAACCATACAAGCGAGTGATAAAATAAAACTAGTTCTTTCGATATTTTATATATTGCTTTCTGCGGTTTCGAGATTTTAAAAAGAACTATACATTTAATTGGGGGGAATTTTTATGGCTAAGAAACAGTTTACCACTACGGCGTACCAGAATTTGAATGATTTTGTCTACGGAAAGGCGCTTTATCCAGTAGAACTCAAGAACGGAATGTCTATCGGCGGAGGGGTAATGTATCCTGAAATTAACTTTACGTTGCCACCAATGCTAGTAGATGATGCAACAATGCCAGCAGTTCTCGAGAATTATCGCGAAATAATCACAGGTGTTTGCGAACGCGCAAAGGAACTCTACGTACCTGGCTTCGTGGCGGAAATAGAGACGTTGCCGCCTATGACTTTCAACCCGAAATGGGGAATTGAAGTTTGCAAGACGGTTAAAGATATAATGAACGAATTTGAGGCGAAGACTGGAATCAAAAGCGCCTTGAGGATTACTCCAAACGATATTCGTGAAGGCCGTGACCTGGAACACATGTGGCATGGCATGCACTGGGACTCCATGATGGAAACATTTGAAGGCTGCGCTCGAACGGGTGCTGATTTCTTAGCAATTGAGTCCATCGGCGGTAAGGAAGTTCACGATGATGCGATAATGTATTGTGACATAAATAAATCGCTATTTGCGCTTTCTGTGCTAGGGACGCGCGATATGAATAAGCTTTGGGATGCTATTGTTGGCATCGCTGACTCGACTGGCGCGATTGCCTCTGGCGACACGGCTTGCGGATTCGGAAACACCGCCATGGTGCTTGCAGATAAGAACTACGTACCGAAAGTTTTTGCGGCTGTAGTGCGCGTTATGACAGCGGTTCGAAGCCTGGTCGCTATCGAACGCGGAGCTCGCGGGCCTCACAAAGACTGCGGATACGAGGGAGTATATATCAAGGCTATCACAGGCACCCCGATTTCAATGGAAGGAAGTTCGAGCGCATGCGCACATCTTTCTCCTGTCGGAAACGTTGCAGGTTGCCTAGCTGACATCTGGAGCAACGAGTCCATTCAAAACATTAAACTTCTCGGTGCGATGGCGCCAACAGTGTCTTTCGAGCAACTTTCATACGACTGTCGCCTTAGAAACGCAGCTTCCGAACGCGGCGAAGATACAGCACTTCTTCTTCGCGATCTTTTGGCAGACTCAGACAGCAAGCTCGACCCTCAGGCCTACGTACTTCGCCCTGATGTTGTACTAGATATTTCAAAAGAAATCGTAAAAGCTGACGGTTATTATGCTCGCACGAAGGTTGCAGCAGCTATGGCGTTGGAAAAACTTCGCGAAGCATACGACGGCGGAAAACTCAACCTCACCGACCGCGAAGAAACATGGATTGACTCGCTCCGCGAACAAATCGACGCTATGCCAGAGGATGTAGAGGCATTCACTGCAGGGATTATTGACGATTGTGACAAACTAGATCCAAAGAAATATGACATGTGAAGAAGGTGGAAAGATGAAGGTGATTGACACAAAAAACGCGCCCGCCGCGATTGGGCCATACTCTCAAGCGATTAAGCTTCAAACCTTTTCGGAGGCGGGCAGCCTAGTTTACACATCAGGGCAAATTCCGATCGACCCCGCGACGGGTGCTGTAGTCGAGGGAGGGATTGAGGCGCAGACGCGACAAGTACTAAAGAATTTGAAGGCAGTGCTTGAGGCCTCGAGGTCTGGTCTTTGGGGCGTCGTTAAGACCACGGTTTTTATCAAAGACATGAATGATTTTGCGGTAATAAATGAAGTGTACGCACAGTTTTTTGCTGAACCGTTTCCCGCAAGGGCGTGCGTGGAGGTAGCAAGGCTGCCGAAGGACGTGCTTGTAGAGATCGAGGCGGTTGCAATTTCGAAGTAATTTAGGGTAGAATATTGCCAAAGATTTGCTTTCAGGAGGGCGTCAAATGGCAATTATTAAAAGAAGTTACGGAATCGTAGTCAGAGTCTTGGCCATGGTGGCTGTATTGCTTGTAATAAAGTTTGTTTTTCATTTAATTGGGTTCGAATTCATTTCGTTAAACCCCTTATTTACTGGCATAATCGGTGCGAATGTATTTTTACTTAGTTTCTTGCTAAGCGGCGTCTTAACTGACTATAAAGAAAGCGAAAAAATTCCAGGTGAAATTGCTTCTGTTTTGATCACAATTTCAGATGAATTTGCAGCGGCATATTCTACCAAGAAAGACGAGACCTTTATTGCTGGACTCAAGGGATGTCAGAAGCTTAATTCAAACATTTTGTCGTGGATGTACAAAAAGATTTCGACAAAAGAAATCTTGGATGAAATTTCACTTTCGTATATGGAACTTACGCGACTAGAGGGTCTTATTGCCCCGAACTATATTGTGAGATTAAAGCAGGAAAATCATAATTTAAGGAAATTGATAATTAGAACTAACACGATTCGTGAAACAGATTTCATTTCCTCTGGATATTTAATCGCAGTGACGACGACGCTCTTTATGCTCGTGGGACTCCTTCTGCTGAAAATAGACCCAGTAATTGAGTCGTTTTTCTTTATTGGTGTAATAAGTTATGTGATGATTTTTCTAATAGTCTTAATCCGCGACCTTGATGATCCTTTTGGCTATTCGGACAAAGGCTCGAGTGAGGATGTTGAGATTGCACCGTTGAAAGACTCACTTGTCGATATTGATAGAAAGCTTAAGCTTTCGTAACACCCCTTTAGTTTCATCATCAACCTTGAGCGATTCAGTTATTTTCTGGATCGCTTTGTTAAAGGACTTTTTTTCGAGCGAGTTGTTTTTCAAATAATTCAAAGTCCGTTCTGGAAAACGTGTAAAGAACTCAGCAATAGCCCAGCCAACGGCCATTGTTACGTAGTAGCCGTCGTGCTTTGTGTTGTCGAAGACTGAGAAGGCACGATCGATGTAGTCTTCGCGAATGAAATTGCAAATAATAGTGACAATCCCAAAACGCACCTCGTATTCTTCGTTTGAGCATAAATACTTTTCGATGAAGGCCCAAAGCAGCGGGAGGTCTTCGTCGGCAGCTTTAATTGAAGAGCAAAAACTGTCGCACACGGCCCAGTTGCGGATTTTTGGGACGAATTCTTGGGCATAAACAAGTCGTTCGAGGAAATCCATTTTTGCGTATCCGAGCACAAATGTCTCGAGAATTAGTTCCTCATGAAAAGTGTTGTGCTCAAAACTAAGAAATTCACGCCAATCGCCCTTGGCGATTTCTTTTGCAAGCTGACGCAGTTTAGGAGTTCGGACGCCAAGAATGTTTTCGGTATTTGGAATTAGCTTCATCAAGAACTGCCTATATTTATCTTCGGAAAGGGTTTTGAGCTGCTCAAACAATTTGATATCAACTTCACGGTTGCTTCTGCGCTCGATATTAAGTAACTTTTCCTTTAATTCAACCCCGTGCGCATAGCCAACAAGATTCCCGTCGCTTCCGACAACGCGATGGCAAGGCACAACCACAGGGAGCGGGTTTTTATTGCAAGCCGCCCCAACAGCGCGCACCGCGTTTGGATTGCCAATTTGCTCAGCAATCTGCTTGTAAGAGCGGGTTTCGCCAGATGGAATTGTAGATATCGCGTCCCAAACTGTGCGCTGAAACTTGGTTTCCTTATATTTTTGCATTTTCGCTAGCTCCTCAAGCCCATCAAGTGCCATAATTAATCTTTTTTGGCTATCCATAATAACACCTCACTAAAATATTATCATAATGGTGGACAAAGAGGAAAGAAAGATTATATTATTACTTAGCACAATTTTGTGTTTTTATAAAAAAATTATTTTTAGGGGAGTGCATATGAGAGATTCATTTATTTTAGCTCAACCTATATGGTTAAAAGGGCGAGAGTTAGAAGTAAATCTTGGAGCAAAATTCACTTGCAAAATCAAAGCAGATCTAAATAACAAATACTTATTAAGGTTGACAGGTGCAACATTGCTAAGGGTTTGGTTAAATGGTGAGTTTCTTCATTACGGTCCTGCGAGGGCGCCGCATGGCTTTGCACGAATCGATGAACTAGATTTGACACATAGACTAAAACCCGGGGAAAACACTTTCATATTTGAGGTTTCAGGATATAATTGTTACAGTTTCTATACCCTGAACGGAATTTCTTTTCTTCAAGCAGAGTTTTTAGAAAACAATCAAGTCATTGAATACACTGGGTGCGAGTCATCTTTTGTCGGAGCGCAGTATAGTGCAAAAGAGCAAAAAACCATGCGCTATTCCTACCAACGAAACTTTACTGAAATATATAATTTAGGGGTAGCTGACGAAATTCAGGAAATTGGCAGGGTGGAACACAATCTGAAGTTCGTTTTGCGTGGAGTTCCAATTCCAGATTTTAATTCTGTTTGCAAACCTAAAAAATTGATGGAAGTTGGCACTACTAAAAAACTTCAACATAATAATGATTTTTCTTATAAAACAAGTCGATTTATAGAGAATATTTCAGAAGTTTTTACAGGTTTTCATCTTGACGAGATTGCGGAACGTCCTTTTGAAACATTCCAAGATTATTCTTTTGAGCCAGAAACTCAATTAAACATTTCTTTGCCTGAAGCCGAAATATCTCGTGAAATTTGCGCAAATAATTATTTGGTTTTTGATTTTGGTCGGATACATACTGGATTCATTAAATCTACATTTATCGCTGTGGAAGACTGTGAGATTTTTCTGTATTTTGATGAAAAGATGGAAAATGGAAAGTTTGACTTAACAAGTTTCGAATGCATTAATCTCGTCAAATATTCTTTGAAGGCAGGAGAAAATTTGAATTTTCTAGAAACTTTCGAGGTTTATAGTTTAAAATATCTGATGTGTTGGGTCGTAAAGGGGAAAGTGATACTTAAAGATATTGCTGTAAGGGATTATGTATATCCTCACGCAAAAAACACGCAGTTTTCTTGTGGGGATATAAAACTAAATGCAATCTTTGAGGCCGCAATGGAAACATATCGGCAAAACACGCTAGATACATTCATGGATTGTCCTGGAAGAGAAAGAGCGGGATGGCTTTGTGACAGTTATTTTACGGCACAATCTGCGCAGTTCTATTCTGGTGAAAGTTTAGTCGAAAAAGTGATGCTAGAGAATTTCATATTGCCCGATTCTTTTCCGAATATTCCTAAAGGAATGCTTCCTATGTGTTATCCAGCTGATCATGTTGACGGAGGTTTCATACCACAATGGCCTTTGTGGTACGTACTTGAACTTGAAGGATATCTCAAGAGGGATCCAAGCGCAAAAATTGAAGATTTTAAAGAGCTTTGTTACAACTTGCTTGAATATTTCAAACCTTTCGTCAACAGTGATGGGCTTTTAGAAAAATTGGAGAACTGGAATTTTATCGAATGGTCAGAGGCTAACGAATGGACTCAGGACGTTAGCTATCCGACAAATATGATATATTCTAAAGTTTTAACACTTATTGGTGAATGGTATCATGATACTAAGCTGCTCATTGAAAGTGACAGGGTTAAGAAAAAGATTATTGAACAGTCTTTTGACGGCAAATTCTTCATTGACAACGCAATTCGCCAAGCAGATGGCAGTTTAAAAGCAACCGAAAATCGTTCTGAAATTTGCCAATATTTTGCCTTTTTCTTTGATATTGTGGTTGAGAACGATGAGGCGTTTGATTATTTACGGAATGTTTCGTTAAATGTGTTTGGACCAGACAGAAAGAAGAAGGGAATCATGCCTGAGATTTCTTACGCCAATGCATTTGTAGGAAATTATATTCGAATGTTGCTGTTGATAAGATGGAAAAAATATCAGCAAGTTTTAGATGAAGTGAGTGGCTATTTCTATGGGATGGTTGAAAAGACAGGCACCTTGTGGGAGCATGATTCTGTTTTTGGCAGCTTAAATCATGGGTTTGCAAGTTTTATCGGTGTTGCAATTGTAATCTGTACTACTGGTGTACTGGAGATTAACGAGCGAGAAAAGAAGATAGTTTTCAATGAAACAGATGTTGATGTTAAAGACATAAAAGTTTCTATTGGGCTTCGAAATGGGACAATTGAAATAAGTAAAGCCTTCTCAGAAGGAGGAGATGTATTTTCAATTCCCAAAGAGTATCAAGATGAATAATTTTTAGAATTAATATGTAGTTCAACTTCATAATTTCTTCACAACAATATATTAGAATGAACCTAGTAAGAAATGAAGGAGCGTGAAATTATGGATGCGAAATTAGTTAGCAAAGAGTTGCGTATTGAAGGAATGACGTGTGCAAGTTGCGAATCGCGTGTCGAAAATAAACTAAGAAAAATGAAAGGTGTGAACGAGGCTAAGGCAAACCTTTCTAATAATAGCGTTTCGGTTTCGTTCGACGCAAATGTCACGGATATCGCACAAATTAGCAAAGCGATACAAGGCTTGGGCTATGGTGTTGGCGGTAGCCAACCGAAGAGCGACAAAATGACGGTCACTCAACTCCTTGGAATTGGAGCGATAATTTTCGCTCTTTACCTAATAATAAACAACACAATCGGTTTCAACTTCATTCCTCAGATCACCCAAAACATGGGCTTTGGAATTCTGTTTGTAATCGGGTTGATCACTTCGTTGCATTGCGTGATCATGTGCGGTGGAATTAATCTTTCGCAGTGCATTTCAAAAGAAGATGAGGCTTGCAAGGTCGAGCCAAGTAAAATCGAAAAAATGAAGCCTAGCCTGATGTACAACATGGGGCGCGTGGTTTCTTATACAATTATCGGCGGAATCGTTGGTGCGCTTGGTGCGGCCGTGAGTTTTTCCGGTATGGCAAAGGGCGTAGTAGTAATTATTTCGGGAGTTTTCATGGTTATCATGGGCCTAAATATGCTCAATATGTTTCCGTGGCTTAGAAAAATCACTCCGCGACTTCCAAAGTTTCTCTCGTCAAAAATTGCAGGCCAAAAACGCGGGCGTGGACCTTTCATCGTCGGCCTCCTAAACGGACTTATGCCTTGTGGTCCACTTCAAGCCATGCAGGTTTATGCACTCGGCACAGGCAGTTTTATAGCGGGAGCGGGCGCGATGTTTTTCTTCAGTCTTGGCACAGTGCCGCTGATGTTTGGACTGGGCGCAATTAGCACTTTGCTCAGCAGCCGCTTCACCAAAAACATGCTCAAAGTTGGTGCCATATTAGTAATGATTTTAGGTGTGATAATGTTGACGCGCGGACTCGACTTGTCGGGAATCAATTTAGTTAAGGCCGCAAACACAGGCTCAGGAAGTATTGCGAAGGTCGAAGGAAATGTGCAACTTGTAACCACAAAACTCGAATCAGGCAAATACCCACCGTTTACGGTTCAGGCTGGGGTGCCTGTTAAATGGACCATGCAGGCGACGGCCAAAGACATAAATGGCTGCAACGAAACCCTCACAGTGCCTGAATACGGCATCAGCAAAAAGCTAGTGCCTGGCGACAACGTCATCGAATTCACTCCAACCAAAGAGGGCGCAATAAGATACACGTGCTGGATGGGGATGATCAGCAGCACAATTACAGTCGTAAAGGATGTAAAGGCCACTCCAGCTAGCGCTGGGAACTCCTCAGGCCTAGTAGCGAGCGCGAGCTCGAATCCTGGGGCAGCCTCGGGAACTGGTGGCTGCTGCGGCGCGGCGCCGGGGAAGTTTGCAAATGGACAAGTACCAACAGATAATATAAAAGTAGCGAACATCGTTGATGGAAAGCAAGAAATTACTGTAACCGTAAACGATAATGGTTACACACCTGCAGCATTTGTTGTGCAAAAAGGTGTACAATTGAAAGTGAAGTTTGTACCTGAAAAATTGAGTTCGTGTAATGCAACGGTTGTTTTCCCGGGATTAAACGGGCAAATTGATCTTAACACCACAAAAGAAACTCCGTGGCTAACACCTTCAAGCGATATTACGTTCCAGTGCGGAATGAACATGCTTCACGGTTACATTAAGGTGGTTGACGACTTGAGTAAGATAGATATTAGTGCAATAAAGAATGAAATCAAAAACTATACGCCATCACAAAACAGCAGTTTAGGCGGATCAGGAGGATGCTGCGGATGAAAAAGACAACGATAAGCATTAGTGGAATGACGTGTGCGGCTTGCTCCGCAAGAATTGAAAAGAAGCTTCAGAAGATGGACGGCACTTCAAATGCAGGTGTCAACTTGACGACTGAAAAAGCTACCCTCGAATATGATCCAGCAAAATTGAAATTGGATGACATTTTGAAGGCGATACAAGGGTTAGGTTACGGTGCTGTGCAAGCTGCTGAAGAGAACCGCGACAAGGAAAAAGCGGCGCGCGAGAAGGAGATATCGGGTTTGCGTTTGTCGCTAATTATTTCAGCTTTGCTAACTTCGCCTCTGCTTTTTGCAATGATTTTAGGATTACTAAAGATTGATAATCCTACCCTAAACAACCTCCATAACCCGATCTTTCAGCTGATAATTGCGACTCCTGTCCAGTTTGTAATAGGTTTTAGATTTTACAAACAAGCCTTTTACGCCCTTCGCTCTAAGAGCGCAAACATGGACGTGCTGATAGTAATGGGCACCTCGGCCGCGTATTTTTACAGTATGTATAACGCCTTTTTCCAAACAGTCGAAGTGGGCATGATGAAAGATTTATATTTCGAAGCGGCTGCGATTATCATTACTTTAATACTTTTGGGCAAATACTTCGAGGCCGTCGCTAAAGGCAAAACTTCAGACGCGATAAAGAAGTTGATAGGACTACAACCAAAGACAGCGAGAGTCATTCGAGAGGGCGAAGAACTAGATATTCCAATTGACCATGTAGTACTTGAAGACATAGTCGTGGTTCGCCCCGGCGAACGCGTGCCCGTCGATGGCACAATAATTGAAGGGACTTCTTCAGTTGATGAGTCCATGTTGACTGGCGAAAGCATGCCTGTTGATAAAAAGGCTGGAGACTTGGTTATTGGTGCAACCATAAATAAATACGGAATGCTAAAGTTTAGGGCGACAAAGGTCGGCTTGGACACAGTACTTTCGCAGATAATTAAGATGATTGAGGATGCTCAGGGCACAAAAGCGCCCATTCAGAAAATTGCCGATAAGGTGTCAGGAATTTTCGTTCCAATAGTAATCTTGATTGCGCTGGCGACATTTGCGATTACACTGTTAATTACAAAGAACTTAAACAGCGCGATGATAAGCGCGGTTTCGGTGCTGGTAATCGCCTGCCCGTGCGCCCTAGGGCTTGCTACGCCAACAGCCATTATGGTGGGGACGGGCAAAGGTGCGGAAAACGGGATATTGATTAAAGGTGGGGAGCACCTTGAAACCGCGTATAAGATAAACGCAGTGCTCTTTGATAAGACGGGAACCATCACAAACGGAACTCCTGTGGTGACCGATGTTTTGACTTTGGGTGCGTTTGACGCGAGTGAAATAGTTCGTTTGGCGGCCATCGCCGAAAAAGCTTCGGAACACCCATTGGGGGTCGCGATTTATGAAAAGGGCAAGGCGGCGGCTGGGACGGGACTTCTGGACGCTACTGAATTCGAGATTGTGCCTGGAAAAGGCGTCGTTGCTGAGGTTGAGGGCAAAAAGCTGCTTGTCGGGACGCGCAAAATGATGAGTGAATTAGGCATAGAAATTGATGTTTTGGCCGAGGAGAATTTACAGGCCTTCGAAAACCTTGGAAAGACAGCTATGTTGTTCGCTTGCGACGGTAAAATCGAAGGAATTATCGCAGTCGCGGACACAGTCAAGGAGACTTCAAAAGCAGCAATCGCAGAACTCGTGGATATGGGGATTGAAGTCTATATGATAACCGGGGACAACTACCGCACAGCGCGCGCTATCGCAGAACAAGTCGGCGTCACAAACATCCTCGCCGAAGTCATGCCTGAGCATAAAGCGGATGAGGTCAAAAAACTTCAGGCGCTCGGGAAAGTCGTTGCAATGGTGGGTGATGGAATCAATGACGCGCCAGCGCTAACGGTCGCGGACATAGGCATGGCAATTGGCACAGGAACAGACATAGCAATTGAAGCGGCTGATATCACGCTTATGCGTGGCGATTTGCGAACAATACCCGCGGCGATTCGATTGTCGAAAAAGACGATTCAGAAGATAAAACAGAACTTGTTTTGGGCATTCATCTACAATATAATAGGCATACTAATTGCAGCTCTCGGTTTCTTGAACCCAATTATTGCTGGTGGCGCAATGGCATTTAGTTCTGTATCGGTTGTTACGAATTCGCTTAGCCTAAAAGGCTTTGATCCAAATAAAAAGGCAAAGGGCCAAAGGAGAAATTAACATGAAAACATCAGTTATTAAAGTTGAAGGAATGTCATGTGGACATTGTGAATCCGCTGTGAAAAAGGCGGTTAGCGCACTTTCTGGCGTGTCGAGCGTCGAAGTTAGTTTGGAGGAAAAGACCGCCACTGTAGGCTATGAAGAAACAAAAGTTACAGTCGAAGTAATTAAAGAAGCGATTGAAGACCAAGGGTACGATGTGATCTAAGTGGTCTAAGTGGTCTAAGTGGTCTAAGTGATCTAAGTGATCAAAGTGATCTGAGTGATTTGAATGCAGGCTTGGTCCAAATTTTGAATTTTCTACGTGTTATTGTATACACAAAATTCAATCCAATGCGTTTGCGGGCACTCAAAAAACGGTTTGGGCCAAATCGCAAAAACATTCTGCCGATTTGTATACAAAAACGGCATATTTGTATACAAATCACGCTGATTTTTTTCGAATTTGGACCGAACACCCGAAAAACACATTAAAACGCATGTAAAAAGGTGCCTGTGTATACAAATTGGCACCTTTTTTTATTTATTTGGACCAGTTCGAGATTTCTTGGTAACTAAGAGAAATCTCACATTATTTTTTTGATATTTGCTTCCATTGTTGCTCTATCCATAGCACCGACTTGTCTTTCAACTATGTTGCCAGCTTTGTCTACAAATACGGATACTGGAATCGAGCCTAAGTCATAGAACGCATTAGTTTCGCCGTTTGTATCAAGGAGCACATTGAATGTATAGCCATTCTGGGTAATGAAATTTTGAACCGTTGCGGCATCTTCTTGAAGATCGACTGCAAGGACCACAAGCCCTTGGGACTTATATTTCTGATATAAACTCTCAATTTCAGGCATCTCACCACGGCACGGTGGGCACCAAGTTGCAAAGAAATTTATATACACGGGCCGACCTTTGAAATCGCTGAGGGAGACACTTTTTCCGCTTAAGTCATTTAGCCTGAAATTACCAGAATTTACTGGCTGAACTGGCCCCGAAGTCGGAGAAGTCGAAGAAGTCGAAGCATTGATTTTGGCCCCCTTATTCGATGGTAAACTTGTAACTATTATTGCCGCGACAATAAAAACGACCGCTGCTATCCAAATTAGAATTGTACTTTTCATATTATTTTTATTATTCATGTTATTCATATTAATTCTCCATTCTAAAAGTTAATAAACCCTATTAATCCGCTGACCTTCGTCAGCAAATTTGTAAATACTAAAACCCCCATCGCAATCATAAGAGCGCCGCTAACAATAGATACGATTGGCAAATAGCGCGAGAAACGCTTTAGCCGCGCAGAAAAACTGCCGATTGCCAGTGCGGTTAGAAGAAATGGGATCGCGAGGCCCGCAGAATAAATCAAAAGCAAGGCGATGCCTTTTCCAATTGTGTCGAGGCTTCCGGCGTAAATTAGTATTGAAGCCAGAATTGGCCCGACACATGGCGTCCAACCAGTTGCAAACGCCATACCTACGAAGATTGAGCCGAACCCAGACTTCCCACCTTCGGCCCGAGTCGTGGCGGTTTTGCTTGTGTTTCCGAAAGGAAGAAGACGCTTTTCGGAAAACAGAGGTTTGATTTTGATGAGCCCAGTTGTGTGGATTCCGAAGATCACGATGATTGCGCCGCCTACCATTCTGAAGATATCTCGGTTGTCGTGAAAGAGTTTGCTCAGGGAGCTGATTGAGACTCCGAGAATCAGAAAAATGATCGTGAAGCCGATGATAAAGCCGATGGATTTGACGAGCAGGTTGCGTCTGGCCTTGGCGTTGTCGATATCGGCAATCGCGGAACCGGTCAGATAGCTTACATACGCAGGCACGAGGGGAAGTACACAAGGAGAAAGGAATGAAAGCACCCCGGCTGCGAACGCAAGAAAAATCGTGATAATGTCCAAAATTCATCACCTCTAGAAAATCAAATTATGAATAAATTATACTATATTTTTGTGAAGAAGTTGTGAAGGACTTTAATGTGGAAATTTGATACAATGTAAAAGCGAGGTGAATCTACATGGCGACGAAAATTCTTGTGGTTGATGACGAATCAAAAATTGCAGAGGTAGTGAAGGCTTATTTAGAGGCAGAGGGTTTTGAGGTTTGCTTAGCGGAGAATGGTCGCGAGGCGCTTTCGGCATTTGTGGACGAGCAGCCGAACTTGGTGCTTTTGGACTTGATGTTGCCCGACTTGTCGGGGGAAGAAGTGTGCATCGCCTTACGGAAAACATCGCGCGTACCGATAATAATGGTGACCGCCAAAGTTACTGAGGATGCGGTGCTTCGCGGGCTAGAAATCGGAGCGGATGACTATGTGACTAAGCCGTTTAGTCCTAGGCAGTTGGTAGCTAGGGTCAAGGCGCTGCTCAGGCGTTCGGATGATGAAAAGGGTGTCTTAGCAAATGTGCTCGTGAGTGACGACGGTGAACTTAAGGTTGATTTGTCAAAACACAACGTCATTGCTGGAGGGTTTGAAGCAAATTTGACACCGAATGAATATAATATTTTAGTTTTGTTAATGAAGAATCCTCAAAGGGTGTTTTCACGCGAAGAGCTGATAGAGCGCTGTTTTGGTGATGATTATGAAGGATTTGACCGTGTAATTGATACACATGTAAAAAATTTGAGGCAGAAAATCGAAGTTGAGCCACGCACGCCTAAGTATGTTAGGACTGTTCACGGATTGGGCTATGCGTTTGGCGGGAGCGGAAAATGAACATGAGTTTGAGGACAAGATTGTCAATATCGTATGCGCTGGTGGCCGTGCTTTTGGTGGGTTCAATTAGTGTGTTTACAAACATCTTTTTGCACAGTCAGTTTCAGCAATATGTAATAAATCAGCAAGAGACAAAAAATCTGCAGATTGCGAACCTTGTCGATCAGCAATTGGGGGCTTCGATAATTCCATGGAATCCCAAGGACGCTAAGGCTACCGCGGCGCTCGACAACATTGGAATGAACGTACTTGAGCAGGGACTCATTCTGAAAGTTTACGATTCAAAGGGAAACAATCTTTGGGATGCCACCGTTCACAATAACGGAATGTGCAACCGGATTTTGACGACGATGGCATCTAATATGCAAAAGAATTACCCGAACGCAAATGCCGGGTATGTGGAAAAAAGCTACACAATAAAGAACGGAACAGTTAAGGTTGGCTACTATGGACCGTTTTTTCTTAATGACAACGACCTCGCATTTATTAGCACTTTTAATTTAGCTCTGATAATTATTGGCGCAATATCACTGATTGTTGCGCTTCTACTTGCCTTCTTGATTGCTCGCCGAATTAGCGATCCAATTAGGAAGGTTATTCTCACCGCCGAGAAAATATCGCGCGGAGACTATGGCGGACGCATTTCTGAGAAATCGAGCACCAAAGAACTTGCACATCTCATCACTGCCGTGAACGACCTAGCAAGTGCGCTTCAGACTCGCGACAAACTTCAAAAACGCCTCACTGCCGATGTCGCGCACGAGCTTCGCACCCCTTTGGCAACCTTGCAGAGCCATCTTGAGGCTATGATTGATGGCGTTTGGCCCGCAGATAAGGAGAGGCTTGTAGGCTGTCATGAAGAAATCCTGCGTGTGAATCGCATAGTTGGAGGACTTGAGGAACTGGCAAAGTACGATGGCGAGAACCTAAAACTTAAGAAATCCAAGTTCCAGCTGAAGCGGCTTGCGCAGTCGGTTGCCGCAAACTTTGCCGCGCAGGCTCGCGCCAACGGTATCGAAATTGTCGTTGAGGGCGATGAAGTCGAGGTGTTCGCCGATAAGGACAAAATTAGCCAGGTGATTATAAACTTGCTCGCAAACGCGATAAAGTTCAGTGGACGCGAAGGCAATGTCAAGATCAAAGTCAAGGGCGAGGTCAAGGGCGAGGTCAAGGGCGAGAAGGAAGATGCCTCGGGCGACTCACGTGCAGTCATAACCGTCTCAGATGAGGGCGAAGGAATTTCGCGGCAGGATCTGCCGCACATATTTGAGCGCTTTTATCGCGCCGACGACTCAAGAAGCCGCACAACTGGTGGCTCAGGGATAGGGTTGGCGATTGTAAAGGGTATTGTTGAGGCGCACGGCGGGAGCGTATCAGTGGAAAGTGAAAAAGGTAAGGGAACTAGTTTTAGAGTGGAATTTTGAAAGGCGCCGTCAATTGCACCAATTCGGCGATTTTAGTTAATTGCAGGCAATTATTAATTATCATGTATAACTTTTGAGTAAAAATGCCCCGAAATTTCATGAAAATCGCCTTCCTTCTCCACTATATTTACATATTGTGGAATTTATGAGCCGCGATAAGTGCGAAAATTAACAATTTTATGAGAAAGGAAGGAGCCATGTATAACTTTTAGCTAAATCGTTATACATGGAATTCAAAAAAAAGCCTCATAGTTGAATTTCGATAATTTTAGACGTTACTCAACTCAGCTTTTTCACTTTTTCACTTTCTACACAACTTTCCTTGACATTGGGCCGAGAATTTCTTATAATTCATATGCTTATCGACAAATGGAGGTGCAGAGATGCTTAGAACATATCAACCAAAAAAAAGAACGCGTAAGAGAGAGCACGGTTTTAGGAAAAGAATGAGAACTGCTAGCGGAAGAAAAATTCTTCAAAGACGCAGACTCAGAGGAAGAAAAGTCCTTACTGCATAAGGCCGCAAAGTTGTGGTCTTTTTTTGACATTGAATTAGTGTTGAAGCAGGAGGAGAAAAATGGCGAAGATCCTTACATTGAAGAGGAATCATCAGTTTTTGCGGGCATATAAAAAAGGAAAGTTTTTTGTAGGGCGGCTTATGGTTATTTATGTATTAAAAAATCATATTTCAAGCAATCAAATTGGTATTTCAGCAAGTAAAAAGGTAGGGAAAAGCGTTAAGCGTAATCGAGTGAAACGCTTGATTAAAGAGAGCTATAGGGGATATCAGGAATGTGTTCCGCAAGGATATGATATCGCCGTGGTAGCAAGGACCACAGATCCGATGCCAACTTTCAAGGAAGTTGCGAAGGAAATGAAGTTTTTGCTTAAGAAACTGGGTATGTTTAGTGTGGAAAAATGGGAATCATTAAAAAAGGACTAATTGGAATAATTAAATGGTACAAAAAGCGTGTTTCTCCGCTTCTTGGCGAACACTGTAGATTCCATCCCACTTGCTCAAGTTATGCAATTGAGGCATATGAAAAACACGGGGTTTTTAAGGGCAGTTACCTGACGATTTACAGAATACTGCGTTGTAATCCCTTTGGTAAGGGCGGATTCGATCCGGTTCCCTGATTGGATTTGAAAGGAGATTAGTTTTAATGGGTGAAATTCTAGCATTTATACCTACACTTTTCGGAACGGTACTTCATTTTATCAATGGAATAGTTGGAAATTACGGTTGGGCGATAATTATTTTTACAATCATAATAAGATTAATTATATTCCCGCTTACAATAAAACAACTTCAGTCAGCGGCTAAGACGCAAGAGCTGCAACCGAAGTTGGCAGAAATTCAAGAGCGTTATAAAAACGACAAGGAAAAGCTCGGGCAAGAGCAGATGAAGCTATACAAAGAAGAGGGCATCAATCCACTTGGTGGATGTCTTCCTTTATTAGTTCAAATGCCGATACTTATTTCGTTGTATAATGCGTTTTCTTATCCGCTTACATATCAGCTTAATATGCACGCAGAAACGCTTACGGACGCATTTAAAAAAACTTATGCAGGAGGATTTGGACAACTCGAATATGTAAATCCTATAATCCATCCTGAACATATTGGGTTAGGCTTTAATTTTAATTTCCTTGGAATATTTGATTTAGGACATATACCTAATCTTAATTCGGTTACTGTAGCAAACATTTCGGGGTTGGCATTAGTGCTTATTGCAACTGTGCTTACATTTTTCTCGATTAAACTTTCAATGAAAAGACCTAATCAACCGGCTCCACAACCAGGAAAAGACGGCAAAAATTCAATGGCGCAAATGAATAAAACTATGATGTTTATGATGCCAGCAATGACACTGTTCTTCGGATTTTCGTTTCCAGGAGGATTGACACTTTATTGGGCGGCAGGATACGTAATTCAAATATTGCAGCAACTAGCTATTAACAAATGGTTTCACGGCAGGAAAAAGGAGGTTGTTTTAGTTGACAAATAAAGTTGAAAAACAAGGAAAATCGGTGCAAGAGGCAGTTGAACTTGCGTTGGCAGAGCTGAAAGTAGATATTTCTGAAGTAGATGTGAGCATAATCGAAGAAGGCGGCAAAGGATTTCTTGGGCTTGGCAACAAAACGGCAAAGGTATCAGTTTGTCTAAAAAATTCGGCAGCAGTTGAGGAAGAAAGTGTTCAAATGCAGGCTGATCAGACTGAAGAGATTTCGGGAGATTGCAATGGCGAATTCGCGGATGATATAGCAGTAAATTTCTTGCTGGGAGTCTTCTCGAAGATGGGCTTGAAAGTTAGCTTTAATGTGGAAGTTTATGATGAAGAAATTTTGATAGATATTAGCGGTGATGATGTAGGGATCGTAATTGGTCGCCGAGGCGAGACGTTAGACGCGCTTCAATACCTCACTAACCTTGCGGTAAACAGAAAGTGTGAAGAATTCAAAAGAATTGTGCTTGATGTCGAAAATTATCGCGAAAAACGCTTTGATACTTTAACAAAACTAGCAAGCAGAATGGCTAGTCAAGCTGTAAAGACTCAGAAAGAAGTTACACTTGAAGCTATGAATCCGTATGAGCGAAGAATAATTCACTCGTCGCTCCAAAGTAATAACAAGGTCACAACGACTAGTGTTGGCGAAGAGCCGAATAGATGCGTAGTTATTAAGTTAAAATAAATGGATACGATTGCTGCAATTGCTACGGGAAACGGTGTTGGCGGTATTGGCATTGTTCGCGTAAGCGGGGAAATGGCATTTGAAATAGGTGAGGCGCTCTTTGATGGTGGAAGGGCGTTTTCAGATATATCTGCAAATTTTTTGGCGCACGCAAACGTTGTTGCCAATGGAGCGATAATTGATGAGGCGATGTTTGTAAAAATGGTCGCCCCGAAGAGCTTTACGCGGGAAAACGTTTTGGAAATTCAGTGCCACGGTGGACGAGTTGTGCTTGGGCAGATTTTGGATGCGGTGTTGGCGCGAGGTGCGCGGATGGCCGAGCCTGGGGAGTTTACAAAACGCGCATTTCTTAACGGCCGTCTCGACCTCTCGCAAGCTGAATCGGTGGTAGACATTATTAATGCCAAGACTTCAGAAGGCTCAAAAATTGCACTTCGGCAGCTCGAGGGCAGGCTTTCGGCACAAATCGGAAAGGCGAAAAATGCCTTGATTGAAATAATCGCGCACCTAGAGGCGAGTGTCGATTACCCTGAATATGAGATTGAGGAACTAACGAATGAAAAACTCAGCGCAGGAATTAGTACTGCGACGGAGGTTGTGAACGACCTGCTTCGCGGTTATTCGCGTGGGCGACTGATTCGTGAAGGGGTCACTGTCGCAATTACAGGCAAGCCAAACGTCGGAAAATCGTCGCTCTTGAATCGACTTGCTGGGCGCCAACGTGCCATAGTGACTGAGTTTCCTGGCACTACACGGGATATTATTGATGAATACATCGACCTAAATGGAATTCCAGTTCGAGTCGTTGACACTGCCGGTATTCGCGAGACGAGTGACGAGGTCGAGAAAATCGGTGTTGCGCTCGCGCGTGCCGAAGTAGCGGATGCCGATGTCGTGGTCGTTGTTCTAGACGCGCAGACTGGCGTTTCGAGCGACGAAACCAAGATGCTTGAAGCGATCCGAATCACAAATAAAAAGCACATGATAGTAATAAATAAAATCGACGAAGTCGCGGGTAAGGGCGAAGTCGCTGGCGAATTAAGTGCTGCTCTGGCTGACGCCGACGTTTTTCAAATTTCTCTTCTCACCGAGCACGGGGTCGAAGAGTTTGTTCAAGCCTTGAGCGCCGTCGTATCTGATGACGGCTCGCCGCAGGCGGCCGAGGGCAATTCGGTAAGTGTGGATGGCCAGGGTTTAGCGGTAAGTGCAGATGCCTCCGGCGCCTTGGTGACCAACGCCCGGCACAAGCAGCTGCTAGACAGCTGCTTGCGTGCGCTTTCCAGCGCACAGTCGGCCATCGCCGACAGCACTCCGCTCGACTGTATCGCTGTCGACTTGATGGCCGCCGCCGGCGCCCTCTCCGAGATCACGGGGGACTCTGTCAGCGAAGATATCGTAAACGAGATATTTAGCAAGTTTTGTATTGGGAAATGAAAGGGCATAAATGAAGATTGAATCAAACTCAAATTTAAATAGCCAAACTGCCAGCGGCGCCATTAGCCACGAAACCGCCGGAGGCATCGCGCCTCGCACTCATTCCACCGAAGGCATCGCGCCTCGCGCTCAATCCGCCGGAGGCATCGCGCCTTTCGACGTCATCGTGGTCGGAGCTGGGCACGCCGGAATCGAAGCTGCCCTCGCGGCCGCAAGGCTGGGTTGCCGCACACTTTTGTTTTCTTTGAGCCTTGATAGTGTTGGCAACATGCCATGCAACCCAAACATCGGCGGCACGGGCAAAGGCCATCTCGTCCGAGAACTCGACGCCCTCGGCGGCGAAATGGGTAAGACTGCCGACAAGACTTTTATTCAGTCGAAGATTTTGAACTCATCTAAGGGGCCCGCCGTTTATTCGTTGCGAGCCCAGATTGACCGAAAACAGTATCAAATTGAATCAAAAAAAGTGCTCGAAACCCAGGAAGGACTTGTTCTTAAGCAGGGCGAAGTGGTTAAAATTTTGACGGCGCCAGATGAGGCCTCGAGTCAGCAGGTTGTCACGGGTGTTCAGACAAAGACGGGCACGATTTACAATAGCAAAACTGTAATTCTTACGACGGGTACTTACTTGGAGTCTCGAATTATTGTTGGCGAGACCCTTTACAGCGGCGGACCTGACGGCTCAATGCCAGCAATCGGGCTTTCTGAGTCTTTGCGCGAACTTGGGATTTCGCTTTTTCGCTTTAAGACGGGCACTCCCGTTCGCATTGACCGCCGCACTATCGACACTTCGAAAATGGAAATCCAAAACGGCGACGACATCATCACGCCTTTTTCTTTTGAAAACGAGGAGGAATTTGACTCTCATCCCCAATTCACCCAATTCACACAAATCCCATGCTGGCTAACCTACACAAACGCGACTACACACCAAATCATTCGCGACAACATTCACCGCGCGCCCATGTATAGCGGAGTTATTGAAGGCATAGGTCCTAGGTATTGCCCTTCGATTGAGGACAAAATTGTGCGTTTTGCTGATAAGGATCGGCATCAGATTTTCGTAGAGCCGATGGGCCTGGACACCGAAGAAATGTATGTCCAGGGCATGTCAACAAGCATGCCGGAGGACATCCAGGCGGCGATGCTACACTCGGTGGCGGGCCTTGAGAATGCCAAAATCATGCGAAACGCTTACGCCATCGAATACGACTGCATCGACGCCACACAACTTCACTTGAGCCTCGAGTCGAAGAGCGTTTTGGGCCTCTTCACTGCTGGGCAAATCAACGGCACTTCGGGATACGAAGAGGCTGCGGCGCAAGGACTCATGGCTGGAATCAATGCGACGCGCAAAATCAAGGGGCTCGCGCCTCTGGTGCTGGACCGTTCGGAGGCGTATATAGGCGTGATGATCGATGACATAGTGACGAAGGGCACACGCGAGCCCTACCGCATGCTGACTTCTAGGGCTGAGTACAGACTCCTTCTGAGGCAGGACAACGCTGACCGACGCCTTACAGCAATCGGTCACGAGATTGGGCTAATTTCTGATGAGCGTTTTGAAAAGCTTCAAAAGAAAATCACCACAATCGCGGCCGAAGCCAAACGCCTCAACTCCACACACCTCGCACCCACCCCCGAAGTAAATGCCTTCCTCGCTGAGCGAAACACAACCACAATCACAACTGGGGCCTCATTGGGAGACCTGTTGAGGCGTTCGGAAATAACATATAATTCGCTATCGCAAATCGACCCGGAAATGCCCGATTTGCCAGAATATCTTCGGTCTCAAATTGAAGTTGAAGTTAAGTATGAGGGCTATTTGAAGCGCCAAGAAATCCAGGTCAATCAGTTCAAGAAACTTGAAAAGAAGCTTCTTCCTCCTGATGCAAATTATGACGAAGTCTACGGGCTCAGGCTCGAAGCCCGTCAAAAGTTAAAAGCAGTATTGCCAACGTCGCTTGGACAGGCAGGCAGAATTGTTGGCGTCACGCCGGCAGATATATCGGTGCTCATGGTCTATCTTGAGCAGAAAAATCGGAGGAACCCAACATGAATCAAGATATGAACCTAGAACTCAAAGCCCTTCTCTTCGAAGGCGCAAAGACCTTCGGGGTGGAACTTTCGCCCGCTCAACTCGACGCATTCATGACATACAAGGACATGCTTCTCGACTGGAACACGCGCGTCAACCTCACAGGAATCACAGAAGCTCGGGATGTGATTCTCAAGCATTTTGTTGACTCTCTCACAATCGCGGACTTGATTCAAAACGCTCCTGCATCGCTTATTGACGTTGGCACGGGCGCTGGATTCCCTGGAATTCCGCTAAAAATTATCTTCCCGTCACTTAGGGTTTCCTTGCTCGACTCGCTCGACAAACGCCTAACTTTTCTCAAAGCGGTCATCTCCGCGCTCTCTCTCGATGGAATCGAAACAATCCATCTGCGGGCCGAGGATGCTGGTCGCTCCAAACAACTGCGCGAACAATACGACTTCGCGGTCGCCCGAGCTCTTGCGCCGCTCCCAACTCTTCTTGAATTGTGCATGCCGTTTGTCAAAGTCGGCGGCGCCTTTATCGCAATGAAGGGCGCAAACGCCGCTTCGGAGGCGGCCGGCTCGGAAAACGCCCTCGCCGCCCTCTCGTCCGAAGTCGCTCAGGTCAAGGAATTCGACTTCGAACAAATCGGCGCCAAACGCACCATCTACGTGGTGCGCAAGCTGGAGCCGCTCTCGATTAAATATCCGCGCCAGGCGGGCAAGCCCGCGAAGGCACCGCTTTAGGCGACCCCGCGCCCCTACCGCCGCCGCTGCTTTAGGCACCGCTTTAGGCGCCCCTGCCACCGCCATTGCCTTCGCCGGCGCCCCGCGCCCTCCAAAACCGCGTGTGCATATTATGTATTTGAATTTAAACCACCTAAGAGATTATGTATGTGATTTTCGACACTTTTTTTTTGATTTGTCGAAAAAATCAAATTTTTGAGCGAGAAATTATGGTTTTTCTGCCTGAACAGGTTCAGAAATCTTCGGTTTTCATATTTCAAATATATTGAGGTACAAAAACACGCCCTTAACTACAAAAAGTGGTTTAAAACAGCGTACATAATCTGCACACGCCCCAATTTTTAGTATTTACATTAATTACCGGGTTGGCAAGCCCGCGAAGGCACCGCTTTAGGCGACCCCGCAACCGCCGCTTTAGGCCTCAC
>Ga0194063_10000165_pt1 | contig 47164 bp, 47 predicted proteins | sample SepL3720m_MetaG_FD_155459 | JGI IMG/M metagenome (GOLD analysis project Ga0194063, IMG submission 155459) | Anoxic zone freshwater microbial communities from boreal shield lake in IISD Experimental Lakes Area, Ontario, Canada - Sep2016-L373-20m | ecosystem: Environmental > Aquatic > Freshwater...
AGGCTGGAGCGATGTACCGGCGATCCCCTGCATCTCGCCATAGATGCCGGTCATGCCAGAAAGGAGCATGTCGACCTGCATATTGCGCTGTTTAAACATGCGCTCGGAGTTTGTGGCCTCTTTGGCGATTTGGGCTTTCATCTCCAGATAAACTCCGACGATACGCTCGATATTTTGGTTGAATGTGGTGCTTGTGACGTAATCATATAGTGACTCGGCTTTGGTTTGCTTGTGGACCGCGACGACTTTTTGATAGGCCACATCGATCAGATTCTTGCGTAAGAGCATGGATAAAGGGGTAATCGATTCGGGGGTGAGAACCCAGACCCCACTGACATTTCCAATATTTTCGGTGATATGTCCTGGCATGGACTGAGTAACGATAGCCGAGAGCTGGGCTCCATCGCGCCGCATATCTTCTTTGAGTTTGGCTACCCAGCCATCTGACCAAGCTTTGGTGCGTTTACTCTCCCACAAGATCTTGCCACAAACAGTACCTTTTTCGGTACGAACAATTTGGCGGATATCGGCGCCATTTTCGCCTTTTTTAACTTCGCCGATTTCGTCAAACGGATAAAGAGTGCGGAGCGTACTTTCGAGATCTAACTCCTGGACCTCGCCTTGGAGTTGTTGACTGGCCTGATTGCCTTTGCGCTGAGCATCTTCCAGTGACTTTTGCATGTCGGAGAGCTTTTTTTCGTATTCGATGATTTTATATTTTTCTTTTTCGAGAATGGCTTTTTCGGCATCGGCTCTGATTTTGCTACGTTCTTCATCTAGCTGGCGAGTCTTTTCTAGTTCGAACTTTTCCTTGGCTTCTTCGATCGAGCGTTTCTCAGCACGCAACTTGAGCTCGAAATCTGCCGATTCTTTGGCTTTGGCGCGGAGCTCTTTGATCTCGGCTTCGCGATCGGCTAGTTCTTTGCCTGCTTCCTCTTTGGCTTTTTGGGCCAATTCCTTTTCTAGCTTGGCACGGAGCTCGACCTCGATCTCGTGGGTCAAGAGATCGTCGGGACTGAACTGGTGGCCGCAGGAAGGGCAAGTGACAGTACTACTCATGCGTAAAGTATACAACACCTAATACTATACGCACTCAGTGGGCATGGAAACATATCCTAATAAGTTATTAACTTGGTCCTAGTGAAAACTGAACTACCAAAACATTATTTAAGTTTGCTAATACCCTCAAACCAGGTTGAGAATCGTATTTTGCAAATGGGGAATCGAATAACTAGAGATTTGACCAACGATAATCCTGTTGTTATCGCAATAAAAGAGGGCGGGGTCACATTCGACAACAAAATTTCGAAAGTACTTTATAAAAATAATTATAAATTTGATAGAGGTGTTCTCGGTGTTTCTAGCTATGGAAACGGAACCGAATCAAATAGATCACCTAAAGTTACTGTTCCGCTAAATGTGGATGTGGCAGGACGAAAAGTAATCGTGAATGAAGATATCGTTGACACGGGAGAAACTATGGCCTTTGTCATAGATTTGTTAATAAAATCAGGTGCAAGTTCGGTGCTAATAAATACACTGTTGTGGAAACCTAGTCGAGAAATTATTAAAGTCCCGATTTATCAGAATGGTTTTGAAATCCCAGATAAGTTTGTAGTGGGAGAAGGTATTGATTGGGCGGATAATTATCGAACTAAATGTGGCATTTGGGTCGTCAATATGTTAGTTGCCACTGTCTAACTTTTGCTCCCAAGCCTTTAGAGTCTGGTCGATTTCTATCATTGAAGTGGCGGATTTGATCAGTTTGGCACGGCGAGCGTAATCGTGCGGATCTAAAGTATTCCAGATTTGCTCGATTTCGAGGAGCGAATTCTCGTAGCGCGTACGACCTCTACGCAGAAGCTTAGTTATTTCCTCTATTTCTTTTGTTGTTGCTGGATGATCTGTCTTTGACATTACTTGATTATAGATTACTATTCTTCTTCAAGAAACTTAGATAGGTATGTTGGCACACTAAACCCTTGTTCAACCCAAATATCAGCATAAAATTTTGCTACCGCTACTCTTTGTTCTAAGGTTGGGTAATCTATTCCTTCAGTAATTTTAATCCCCTCAATAGCATATTCGTGTTTCATTTTTTCAATTTTGCGATCAGTAAAATCCCTTGGGTCAAATCCGCCGGGAATATTCCCGGGAATATCTGAAGCGAATATCATATCGGTATATGTAGGTGGTAATAATGGACGCTCATTTCTTTTTGTCATTGTTTAAAAATATCCTATCTTATATACATTGAAAATATGTCAGAGTAGATCAATATTTCGATAAATTTTAATAGACTTATATATCAAGCAATTTTGCTTTTGAAATAAACTAGCTGAATGTTTTGAGATCGGCGAGGATCTCTGAAGCGTGAACAGTCGGATTGACCTTTGGATATACCTTGGCGATCTCGCCCTTCGGATTGATCAGATAAGTCATGCGAAGGATTCCGAGGAAGAGTCTACCCATAAACTTCTTTTCGCCCCAAGCACTATACTGCTCAATTAACTCGTGATTGGGATCGGATAACAAGGGAAAGTTAAGACTGTATTTGGTAGCAAACTTTTTGTGACTGGCGACAGAATCTTTAGAGACGCCGATGATGATGACGCCTAATTTCTCTAGTTGATGGAAGGAATCGCGGAAATTGCAGGCCTCTTTGGTGCAACCGGGAGTATCGTCTTTGGGGTAGAAGTAGAGGATGACCCATTTACCTAGATAGTCATGGAGTGAACGCATGACCCCATCTTGATCAGGAAGAGAAAAGTTTATCGCGGTCTTTGTTGTCATTATTTACTCCTTTTGGGTTTGGCTAATGGGTCTCCCAGACTGCTTCGCGTCTGGAGGCATTTCTCAGGCGCTACCGCGCTTGATGTGCATAACAACGCTTGTGTAGTGAGCTGGATTAGTTCAACGAAGGCGTCTTTGTTTTCGATGATATCTCCCCCGATGAGCATGTATGGCTTAGCGCCTGGATATGGCAGACCCTCTTGATACTTTTCACCGAGGAAATGTTTGCCTGGCTCGGTAATCTTGAGAAATAATTGGTCATCGCAAATGAGACCGACGACCTTTTCGTCGCAGTAGAGAGCATATTCGCCAAACATTTTGCGAGTGCGGATCCGGGTACCCATCTCGGTAAGCTGATCGGAAAGATAAATGATAGTGTCAGATGAGGTTGACATGGAATGATTGTAACACTGAAATATTCTCTATTACTGGAAATCTGTAAATTCTTCTAGATCAGCGATTACGATGCTTCCACAAATTAAACACTCAACCTCTTTGGGATATGTAATTCCATGTGCTTCCCAAACTTTTAGCACTCTCCCAAGAGCACTAACACATTCGTCACCATGATTATGAACTGGAACTACGTCCAAAACATTTACGGGGGGGGTAATAACTACTTCGTACTTATGTGACATCGGCGAATTTTACCCTATAGGCCTATAGATGTCGAGGGGGCGGTAGTATTGCGGAGCATGGTCAGCCATGTGGTGAATTGAGATTATTGCTCTAACTTGATATCTTTTGTACTCAGAAGTTTAGAACGTCTATGTTCTATTTTCTTTAAATCTTCTTGCGACTTGAGAGTTTCTGGTCTGATGCCGCGGGAGAGCAGAGTACGGCGAGTCGCCTTGCTGTTTTTGATAACTTCTTCGTTTAGTTTGTATGCACCACGAAGATTCTTTTCTTTGATATTGTGGTCAGTCATGGCAAGGGCAAAATCTTTGGCTTTGAGCTCTACCGTAGTATCAAAATCGGCTAGGGCACGGCCGCGTGGAATACCTCGTTTCTTTTTGAGCTGCGAGGTAGAAATGCCGCCGTAGAGTGCTTTGATGTGATTGTCTTTGAAAATTCCAAACTCAAACGGTAGCTTGATACCTCTCTTGTAGACAGTTGACTCTATTTTTTGCTCGGTTTGCTTGAGCTTGGCTCGTGATTCTAAACGCTTATTTTCTTCTAGATATTGTTCATTTAATTCTTGTTTGCGGGTCTGGATGGCAAAATAGGTCTGCGCCTGGGCAATCTCGAGTTTACGTGGATCACCATTTTGAGCTACCAGATAGCAGGCATAACGAGTCAATAGATAGTCATTCACTGTTCGAATAGCTCCTTTTCCTGTAGGGATCATTTTGTCGACGTCGACAAAATGATATTTGATTGATTGATCGCTCTTTTTGCATGATTCTTTGGCACGATCCAATGCGTTATTAAACATTCTCCAGGTTGTATATCCAAGAATCGGCATAAGATCACGAGCAGACCAGTATTCCAAATCTTGCTCAACTTTTTTGATTTCTTCGAGGTTTTGATTGATGTTTAGTAGACTGAGTTGTGGAGTCATGATTTAAATATAGACCGAAGGTTAGACGAAGTCAAATCGAAGTATTGCGGAGCATCGTCAGCCAAGTAGTGACAATGGGATCCATGATGATGTGGCGTGTAGTGAGTGGGCGCTTGAGAATGATGCCTGTGAGGCTAGTAGCCCGAGAGAGAGCCACGTAAGTCTGCCCATGGGCGAATGACTGCGGCAGGTCGATAGCTAGCCTCTCAAACGTCTTACCCTGACTCTTGTGAATAGTGATCCCCCAAGCCAGAATAAGAGGTAGCTGAGTGTAGGTACCAGCGACCTCGGTGGTGATCTTGCGAGATTTCTCGTGATAATTGAATTTGAACATCTCCCAAGAGTTCGGACCGACGTCAATGAGCTTGCCTGTCGTGAGTCTGATAGAGGCGACAGGGGCACCATTTTCGTAGGAGAGATCCTCGACCCTACCGACGGTGCCGTTGATAAATCGCTTTTCGCGATCATTGCTTGTGAGCATAACCTGGGCACCAATTTTGAGAATGAGCTCACGTGGAGCTGGCTCTGTCCGACGATCGAAACTACCGGTGCTTGTCGCTTTGTAGACGTAGAGCTCTCCCTCCAAACTATTGAGCTGATAAGTATTGTAGGATTCGGCGTCACGGTTGGTGCCGGTGAGATGCACAATATATTCTTCAGGTGGTGGAGCGTAATCTTCGTTTACCCGGGTATTAAGTAAAGCGAGATCTTTAGTAGTCGCCACGTTTTCGCGGATGGCATTTAATACTCGGATGAATTCGTCGTCGGTTTGGCGGTAGATATGATCGAGCTCGATAAAGGTGAGCGAGGTACGCGAGATGACATCGGCGCTAAAGAAGAAAGCCGAGTCATAGCGTGAGCGGAAGATATCGGCATCATCCCGAGTGACGACGGGAGGGAGCTGATAGAGATCGCCAAAAAGGATAACCCTCTTACCTCCAAAAGGAGCCATGGTCCCACATATCCGGCGCATAAAAGCATCGAGACAATCGAGGAGATCCGCCCGAACCATTGAGATCTCGTCGATCACGATGGCATCGAGATTTTTATATAACTCAGGTTTCTTAGCTTTCCCACCTGCTACCCAAGCTTTCTCCATGGTGATATCAGGTTTGAATTTGAAGAAACTATGGATCGTAGCCCCACCGATATTGACGGCCGCCACCCCAGTTGGTGCAAGGATGACAATGTTTTGCAAAGTATTTTTCTTGAAATAGGAAAGCAAAGTGGATTTGCCCGTGCCAGCGCGACCAGTGATAAATAGCGAGTCGGGAGAATTTTCCATCAAATCTAGCGCATGGACAAATTGTGGATTGAGATCAATGGTCATGGGGTTGAGTATACCTTAATTATCTTTCAGCAATTCTAGGAAACTACTATCATTCATACAATACTTTGAGGTTTTGTGCGACTAAATGAGAATCAAAATATTTCTTAGCACGAGCGAGTGAAAGTTTCGAATATTTCTTCAATTCATCTGGTTTGGAAAGAAGGGTACGAATAGTTTTGACCATTTTATCCACATTTCCTTCTTCGATAATTTGGCCTGCGTCCCCCACTACTTCGGGGATAGCACCAGAGTCCGTCGTGACGATGGGAAGACCGCAAGCCATAGCTTCGACTAGTGCCATGCCATATTGCTCCTCCCACGTAGGAGTTGAGAGTGAGGGCAGGAAAAAGAGATCGGCTTTGTCATATATTTTATGGATTTCCGAATATGGTACTGAGCAAGTCGAGATATTGCCGCCACTCACGTGCGTACTACCACTACCAACTATGAGGAAGTCGTACTGAGGTAACTCCTGTGCGACGGCTAAGACATCATCGATCCCCTTCTCTTTTTCTAATCTAGCGACAGTGAGAACTAAAGGGCGTTTAGCTCCCTGCAAGGCCTGGCCTTGCAGGTCCGGACGGAAGCGAGTGAGATCAACACCATAAGGTATGACCATAATTTTAGCTGGATCAACTCCCTCGGTAATGAGTGCCTGCTTGGCCCGCTCGGTGGGAGTATGAAAGAGATCAATGAACTCATACGCCTCAGCTTTCCACTGACGCAACCTAGCAAATTTTTCGTTGGCATGGGGAATAGTCTCCCAACAAGTACAGACTAACTTGGATATTTCACCTCTCTTGCGCATCTGCACTGCCTGGTGAGTGTAGGGAGTGTAAGTCTCTGCCGTATGGATGATAGTACCTTGATTCGAATCATGGTACTGTCCACTAACGGCATTTTTTAGACCTAAAAGCCATTGCTCCCCGCCGATGAGGCGGTTGAGGAACTGACGACGGTAAAGGAGGTCGGGCAGATCGGTGGGAGACCAGAGCTTCGTGCTAGGGATGGATAATTGAGTGAGTGGATTCTGGCTCGTGATGACACTGATATGTAGCTCCTCTGCGATCGGAGCGTAGTTTTGGAGCTCGAATTCGTTTGCGTGACTTGCTCGAAGGAGGTAGATCATTTATTTATAATCTTTTCTCTAATTTGTAATATTATTCTTTCTACTTTAAATATTAATACTAAAATTAACGAAATTATCTTGGAAAAATGTTTTTTAGAATAATATTCTCTGGATTCATACCATGCATCATGAGCAATGCGGTATTTATTATTACTACTCGCTCCTCCTATATGATTAATTTTTGAATGAGGGCAATAAATAATTTTGATACCTAATTTCCCTGCACGCAGACATAAATCAACGTCTTCCAAATACATAAATATATTAGGATCAAAGCCATTTATTTTTTCAAATAATTCTTTCTTTATTAATAAATAGGCCCCTCCAACTCCATCAACAGAAATATCGGTAGAAACGTCGCTCTGATTTACATAAAAATTACTATTTATTCCAAATATTTTTCCAAGATTAGAAAATTCAAATAGCATCGAAAAAATGGTCGGAACATTAAACACTGTTCTATGAATTGCTTTGTTATTGACTTGACAACTTTTACCCCCGCAAATACCGGCATCGTTCTTTAATAGGTGAGATTCTAAAATATTTAAACTATTATATTCTAAAGTGGTATCTGGATTTAGAAATAGTATCTCTTCATACTTTGCTATGTAAGAACCATCGTTACAACTAACTCCAAACCCATCATTTGAGTCTTTATACTTGGCGATAATTTTTAAATTACATGTTTTCTGAAACTCCAATATTTTCTTCTTTAATTTATTACGATCATTTGAATTATTGTCAATTAATATTATTTCTAAATTCTTATGATATTTACTTTTCTTTATAGAATCCAGAAAATTTATTATATTATTTGATGAATTATAGGTTACAGTAACTATGCTTATTGACATACTATTTTATTGATGTATTAATATAATTATGAAACAATTTAGATGTGTTGTTTCGTTAATAATACTATTAATATTAATATATTCTCATGTAAGCTCGGTTAATGCTAGCTATATATTTACTGATAATTTCGAAAATGGATTGAATTCAAACTGGGTGCTACTACCTGATCACAGATCTCCCTCTCTAGTAAACGGATCTTTACAATTTGACGTTTCTACGTTATCAACAACATTCCCGTACATTGCTCATACTAATGTAGAACCAATTAAGTCAATAAGTTTTGATTTTATGTACTCTACTGATGGCGCAGATTATGGATCTGGTATCGTTTTAACTGAAAATATTCCAACCGTTGAAATGTCTCCACCTATTGACAGAAATGACTATATATTTGCAATTTACATATCTCCCAATGGCAAATTTAACTTGTTCTCTCCACTTTGTAGTATTTCTGGTAACTGTACATTGCCGGTGCACCCAAATGCATTTTATGAACTAACACCAGATTATAATTACAATATTGAACTAGAATTTTCGCTTAATTTTTTAAATATTTATGTGAATCAAACCTTAATTAAATCATTTCCGATGAGCAACTACCGAGCAAACGGAATATATTTCGGAAATTCAATTAAGCTGAACAGTGCAAAAATTTGGCAGAATTTCATAATCGATAATGTATTTATTGATTATTCTAATTACGATTCGCCCCCAGTTCCTATCTATAGTTTTCTCTCTCAGATCGATTCCAGATGGGGAAGTATAGAGTACGACTCGGCGAGCAAGTGGGCGAATCCCTTAGAAATTGGAATTGACAGATGGGGATGTGCGCTCACGTCGGCGGCGATGACCCTGAAGAATTACGGCATCAAGATGCCTGACGGAAATGAGGTAAACCCCGATCGTTTGAATACTTGGCTCAGAGCCAATAACGGATATATCGGCTCGGGACTAGTAAACTGGATCGCTATTACAAAGCTCGCGAAAGATAGCTTCTTCGCGAACCAATCCACTAAAAAACTCGAGTTTGTTCGGACCTATACGACGGAGGGAGTGACCCTGCCGGCAATTTTTGGTTTAACTGGACATTTTGTGGTGACACATGGTCAAGAGTCGACTAACTGGAAAGTAAATGACCCCGCCAAAAGTGTCGGCAATACTGACCTGCCGATGATCACTACGGTAAAGAGCGTGAACCGTTTCGTCCCTTCCACTACTGATCTTTCATATATGCTATTTACCAAGCCAAGTGGAGTTGTCGTCTCACTACAGGATAAGGATAAACTTCCGATTACTCCGACCTGGATTACCGAGTATTTAACCGATGACTTACTAAATAGTTATGGACCTAGCATCGACTCTGCCATGATCGCCAAGCCATCAAGTGGTAGGTATTTTTCGCTAATTAGTAATTCGAATCTAAATCAGAGCGAAGTGACTGTATATCTATACGATGAAAACGGAGAACTAGTCAAAACAAATCTACTAGTAGAGCCAGGCAATAGCCAGTATGAGATCGTTTATGACAAACTATCGATGGCAAATAGCCGGGTAACTTTACTAGATACCATTCCACCAGTTTTTGTTTTGACCAATATTTTCACTGGTTGGTACAGTAGTCCACAACTGGCGATATTTAACTATACAGATGCTAATCTAAGGTCAGACTACGTAGCCCCAACCTGCCTGATAAATACAGAAGGATCAAATCAGACCTGCACAATAAATCCAAATATATGTGATCAAGCGGGTAACTGCAATACCATGACTCGAACCTCTAATCCGGCAAATATTGATCTAACCGCACCAACTAGTGAGTTCACATTACCTACGTCAACTACTAATTGGGACGGTAAAATCACTGGTAGTGCAAGCGATAATCTGAGCGGCATCGCCAAATTAGAACTAAAAATTACTTTGCCTAATAATACGATGAGTACGGTGATCGCTAGTGGTACGAATAGCTGGGAATACGTAATCACAAATATTGTCCCAGGTAAATATCGCATTAGTTCGGTAGCTTATGATGTCGCGGGCAATATCCAAACTAGTCCGGCGACTCACGAAATAACAGTGGTGACCCCAACTGATTCAAAAATACAACCACCTACTAACATCTGGGCAGATGAAGTAGCTGACAGAATATTCATCATATGGAAACCAGTCAAAAATGCCTCCAAATACCGGATCTATTATGGTACAAAAAAGAATGATTTAAAGATGCTGGGTGAAACAAGAAATCTACTCTATCTCAGTCATGAAATGAAACCGGATAAATATTATATTGGAGTGACTGCGATCTCTTCGACCGGGAAAGAAAGTGCGATGTCGCAAATACTCAAAGTGGAAATCAAGAAACAGTGGTCGCTACACCTTTCTCTGCCAAGATTCGATGATAAGCACAGAAACTAAACGAGATAAATAGCGAGCAGACTGAGACAACTCTCCACAGAGAACCAAATCTTTAATATTCTTGAGAGTATCTAGGGTTTTTTGACGGAGGACATGACGATAATCTGTAGGGGTGAGAGAGAAGTTCTTTACAAAGAACGGACCCGCCTGCAACGACTGTGTCGTAGACACTGCGGGCAGGTCTTTGTAATACTTGGCGATGAGAGTGTAGATCTCACTGATGAAGCGACCATCGCGAATGGCTGAGGTGGTGTTGCTACCAGGGTGCATACGAAAAGAGCAAAGAGGTTCGTGGAGATATAGCAGATCTCCAAACTGCAAGATACGAATCCAGTATTCAAAATCCGCAAACTGCGAAAACTGAGGATCAAACATGCCAGCGCGAGCGATCACTGAACGGCGAAACATGGTGGCACAAGGCTCGCCGATTTTGTTCTCTCTCAGAGTCGTCAAGATCCAATGAGCGTGGGCAGTACCGCTGACCACCTGCGTGTGATCACTAAACTGAAAGGTTTTCGTAGGCTCGCCTGATTCACCGATAACCTGGCGCTGACAGGTAACTAAAGCTACACCAGGATTATCTTGCAAAGCCTTTACCTCTTTAGCGATACAATCTGGATGCAAGAGATCGTCAGAGCCCATTTGCTTGAGATACTCCCCTCGCGCTTTCTTTAATAGGTAATTCCAGCCGCCAAGCATGCCGTGATTTTTGCTTGTATGAATGACACGCAGTCTGGAATCGTGAAACTGACGGATGACAGCCAGCGAATGATCGGTCGAGGCATCATCATGGACGATGAGCTCGAAATTGCGATAAGTCTGACTCAGAACGCTGGCGATAGCCAGACCGATATAATCTTCTCGGTTGAAAACAGGGATCATGATAGAGACAAGGGGATTATGTTTTGACATAGTGATTGGTGGCGGCTAGCCCTAGAGGAGTACCAGTATCAAAATATATCCCGTCTCTAAAAGTAACTACAGGAATAGGAGAGGTCAGAGCATATCCGCCTAAAACTGTCGTAAAGGCAGGAGTCTCCTCTGCCAGTTTGAGAAACTGCGGAATGAGACTAACCCTAAATTTACCAAAAGCCCAAATCCACGGTGACCCAGTGCTTGAAGGCTTCTCGATGATCGACTGGGCATAACCACCCGCGACCGTGACAGATCCATAGAGCTCTGGAGTATCTGTAGGGAGAACTCCGAGCACGATATCATTTGGAACACTTGCAATACGCTTATATCCATTTTCTGGATACCAGACGGTATCGGGGAGACCGAAGTAGAGCTCGTCAGTTGGGCGAAGGCTAGAGCCAGGACTGACGATACCATCTAACAAACCTTTCCGCTCACCAAGCACAATTTTGAGGGATGACCTGTGAGGAGAAATATTTGTGAGATATTTGATGAGATCGACTTTGTCAGCGTGGGTGGTCACAAAGATCTGATCAATCCCCGCTAGTTTGAGACGATCAAAAATATACTCGATGACCGGTCGCCCTGCCACGAGCGCGAGCTCTTTAGAATGAGAAAGCTGAGACCTTTTCCCTAGCCCTCCTGAGGGAACCACACCGTAACGCATGAGATATATTGTACCTCCCTTTCCGTTATAATGACTGGATGCAGGTGTCACCAAAAATTTATTCGACCAAATATTACGAAACAGAATGCGGGGGCCATGAAGATTGGCATGCAACCAAAGGTAAGAAAATTGAACCCAGACTGAGTTATCCGCTTGCTCTATCTAAAATTAAACCCAAGATGAGGGTGCTTGATTTCGGATGTGGGCGAGGAGAGCTCAGTTGGCATAGTGCGAAAATGGGTGCCTGTGTGATCGGGATGGACTATGCCAAAGATGCTCTTGAGCTAGCCAAGAAACTACCTAAAGCCGGACGAGTAAAGTTTGTGTTAAATAAAACTCTGAAATTAGCTTTGCCAGATAATTCGATCGATGTAATTTTGTTCGTCGATGTTTATGAGCATTTGTATCCCAAACAGTTAAAAGTATTATTACCTGAATTTCGGCGAGTTCTGACAAAAGGTGGTCGCGTCATACTACATACCGCTCCAAACCGAGAGTATATGCAATATGGTTATCCCCGTTATACCCGCTGGGTATCAATGCTAATCAATCCACTTTACCGATTAGTATTTGGCGAGTGGCTAGTGACTAGAGCTAACCCGCGCCGACCTTATGATCATCTGGTGCATATCAACGAGTCGAGCATGGAGGAAGTAAAAACTGCTTTTGAAATGGCTGGGTTTAAAAAGCTAGAACTTTGGTATACGTCGGCATTTAGAGATATCCGGGTGCGAGACCATTTGCGTTATATCTTGCTTCAACCACAGTGGGGACCACTAAAGCGCTGGTTTTGTTATGACATCTGGGGTGAAATCACGAAATAGTTTGCTTGTGTGCGTAGGCGAAAAATGGTGGCAACATGATGACTAGACTAATGATACTAGCGTAAGCAAGGGCAAGTAGGCCGTAGTGAGGCAAGAGAATAAAAGCCAGACATAGTTCAATCACAAAAGCGAGCGTACCGAAAATTGAGGTGGCTCCCGGGTGGCCAGAAGCATCTATGACTGCACTGGTTAGCGGTGTGAGAAGCAAAAGGAGACCATAATAACGGTAAACGAGAACAAATGAATGGATGGTAGCGACGAGTACTGTGTCTTTGAGCCACCAAGTGAGGAACTGGAACCCAAATAATTGATAAAGACAGATAGCCATAATCCCAAGGATAAAGAGGCCGAACTGGAGCCTCAGATATAGACGACGAGCTTGAGTGCTCATGCCTGAGCGGGCGGCAGTCGGATAAAATGCTGTCGCCACCTGAGCGACTCCACCGACTAATTTTTGGACTAAACCCTGCGCGATGACGTAAGCTGAAAGAGTCAGAGGCGAGAGAGCCACCAACATATATTTACCGTACTGTGACTGTAGTTGGCCTACGAGCTTGCCTGCTTGGTTTTTTAACCCAAATAGGATGAGTGACTTGGCGACAGAGATAGACGATCTACCATCTCGCGGACGGGGGAAGAACTTCAGCGAAAAATAAGCTAAAGGAGCTAAAGTAAATAGATAGCTGGCTAATAAAGCTAAAAGAATTGTCGGGACACCCTGCCCTATCCAGGATAGATAGGCGGCAACAAGAGTATTGCCGGTCCCGACGATAAAGGTCTTGGCATTGAAATAGCCGAAATGACCCTCAGCTTGGGGCAAGGTCGAGTAATGCGCGATAATGTTGGCCATGAGACAGAGCGCAAAGACGATCGGTAGGACGAGAGGATCGGTGGCAAAACGGGAAACAATAAAAGTAGCGATAATCGCACTGGCAAAACCGGTGAGGATAAATAGTAGACTAGAAGTAGCCCAGAGGGTTTGACGCCTGAGTGAAAACTGGTGATCACGCGAAAGAGCTCTGACGACTGCCTGGGGCAGACCCAGGTCGAGGGAAGAAACGAGATATAGAGTAGCTAAAATCAGTCCGTACTGGGCAAATTGAGAAACGCCTAGATAATAGACTAGGACCGGAGTCGAGATCAGGGAGGCAAAGATGAGGAAAATATAGCCCACGATATTCCAGATTGTCGCCCGAGTCAGAGAGTAATGCATTGGTTATATTCTAGCGCGAATCGCTACCCGTGATTGAACCTTTGACGGCACCGACAGTTATCTCGGCCTCGGCGGTCGGGATAAGGCCAAATGTTGCGACTGGCCAGTAGCGGAAGAAGGCGCGACCGACGATACTCCCGGCGTTTACGAGTCCCCACTCGCGAGAGTCAGAAGAGTGGCCGCGATTGTCTCCCATGACGAAATACTGACCTGGAGGAACTTCAATATCCATATTTTCTCGAACAAAACGACCAGCCAAAACATTTCCCGGGTCATTGACATAATCTTCTTCTAGCTTGGTACCATTGAGATAAGCATAACCACCGACGATTTTAATCGTATCCCCAGGCACGCCTAAAATGCGCTTGATAAAGTCGACTCGCTCATCTTGGGGCGAGTGGAAAACTACAACATCCCCGCGCTTTGGGGGGTGGATACGGTAAGAGAGCTTGTCGGTCAAGATATACTCACCATTTTGGAAATTGGGGACCATCGACTGACCATCGACCTGATGTGGCTGAAAGAGGAAGATGTAAACGACGGCAAAAATGGCCAGTGAGACCACGATGGTTTCGAGGAAATCAAGGAAAAATAGCCATAGATTGCGCAGTAAGAACATGAGTCAAGGATACATGGCGTGGTAAAATAGTGCAAGGGTCAAAGGACGATTAGCTCAGTTGGTTAGAGCGCTTCATTCACATTGAAGAGGTCGCTGGTTCGAATCCAGCATCGTCCACTATCAGTTTGCAAGTGAAAGAATCTTGGCGAGGGTTGCGTCGGTATCCTCTGGTGCGCCTTTGAGTTTGATCAAAATCTTTGTCTCACGCTTGCTACGAGTGAGTTTAACTGTCGAGAGTTTGCCTAGAGCTGTGCTTAACTTTTTTTGCATTTGGGTGGTTTCGTCGGACAAGATAAAGGCTGGGCGGCCGCCGGTTTGACCGGGTTTTTCGTTGAATTCTTTTTTCAGTCTGCGTGCGATCTCTTCTGCCCTACGGACTGACGCCCCTTCTTTGAGTACCAATTTGTACGCTTCGATCATGAGTCTCGTATCGTCGATGCTCGAGAGCGCACGGGCATGACCTTCGGTGATGAGCCCACCAATGAGTCCGTCTTTAAGAGCATCGGGCAAATCGAGGAGCTTGAGGGTGTTGCTGACATAAGCCGGAGACTTAGAGACTTTTTTGGCGATATCGGCATTGGCTAGATTAAATTCGTGCATGAGGCGGATAAAGGCTTTGCCCCGCTCGATTGGGTTTAAATCCTGTCTCTGAACATTTTCTACAATGGCCATCTCAAGCATGCCTTTTGGGGTAGTTTCTTTGATGACTACTGGTACCCGTTTGAGTCCGATGATCTTGCTGGCACGCCAGCGGCGCTCACCGGCGATGATTTGGTAACCGGCGGGAGTATGGGCAATCACAAGTGGCTCAAGAATCCCGTGTTCTTTGATTGATTCGACCAGGTCGATGACGGAGTTTGGAAGAATCGTACCGCGAGGTTGGAGCGGATTGGGCTGGACCATGTCGATATCTAATTCGTGGATGTCAGTTTGGGCTGTCATAGGTCAACAATACCACGTGAAACGTAGTGTGAAAATAGAACAAACTAAATGCAACTAGTGCCCACAGGGTCTGACCCCAAGAACAAGCGAAAGTAGTTGCAAAATCTGACGTACATGACATACTAAATATATAGTTAATAAATATGGAGGTTGATATGTCCGCAACTAAAAAAAGAAAGTCTGCAAAGAACACAGTTAGTTCAGCAAATGCTGTCGAGAGAAAAGTAGCAAGAAAGGTAGAAGAGATGAGTGAGCAAATGCAAATGCTCCTTATCGTTTTTTCTGTTGCCATGATGGCATTCGCCTACGTGCTATATAAAGTTTACGCACAGTAGAATTATTGGATCATTAATTACTTATAACCTACAAGGTCTGACCTCGTAGGTTATTTGTTTTGTATACCTACAAGATCAGACCTTGTAACACCAATCAACCCATCAAGAAACCCGCCTTGCGACGGGTTTCTTGGTTTTTAACAATTAACTCTATTAGCGAGTAACTGCGATAGGTCCAGCGATCTGACCTGCGGCCGTAACGGTCACACGGTTGTCAGTCGTACTGCGGACAATGGAATATCCAGTATTGTACCCGACAGCGGCACAGTTAGTGACTGGGGCTCCATTATTGGTAGTTGGGTCAACTGGAAGTGCGGCAAGATATTGGGTAACGAGAGCGGCGCAGATATCTACCTGACCCACTCCATTACCGATGACGGCGGCACCGGCTGTGGTATCTGGGATACCAGCAGGCAAGGCACCTTTGTTGTCGGCGGCATATTGGGAGACAGCGTTCAGGATGGCGTTGACATCACTAGAACGTTTAGTATCATTGGCTTGTTGGAATTGGCGAGCCGGGTTGATGGCAATAAGGGTGATGGCCAATAGAATCGCTAAGATTCCGATGACGACCAAAAGCTCGATTAATGTGAAGCCTTTCTTTATGGCTTGGGCAAGTTTCATATTGGATCCTCCAAATAATTAATTACTTACTTAAATATATCACAACTACGAGAATTGCAAGCAAGGTTAGGAAAACTCCAAGGAGTAAAGGTAGGGATGATTTTGGTTTAGCCGTCTGATCTTTTTTGGGTTCGATGGTAGTTGAGGCATCTGGAGTGATGAGATTGTCACGTAAAATCTGCGAGAGATTTGAGGTGATCTGCTTAACTGAGTCCACGGTTAAGGGAGAATCTACTCCCAGTGATTTGGCGGTAACTACGGCTCTCGTCAAATAACCCTGCACGGCAAATCCCTGAATGAGGGCGTTAATAAAATCTTGATTAGTGGCAACAATTGTCCGACCCCCTGTCGGGTTATAGACACGACTTAAAGTCTCTTCGAAAGGGACGGAGTCAAGGAACTGGATAGTAAGAGTATCCCAAAGTTCTTTTTGAGCATCAGTCAAAGTTTGTTCGAAGCAAACTCCAGGAGAAAGTAACCAGATAATTTCGGTAGTAACGAAAGGAATCGTCTTTGCCCAGGTCGCAATCAAAGAATAGAGACCATCGCGATCGGCTACTTCTAAATTGTTAATAATAGTGGTGGGAAGCGGAAGAATCGACGAGGTGCTGGTACTATGCCCAAAGATCTCGAGCTGATGGGAGCCGACGTAGATAACGATAATGTTTTTTTGACCTAGCATATTTATATTTCTCTCCAACTAGTGACTGTCAGCTTGCCGGCAATTATCTCCACAATTACTTGGGTACGGCGGACCATGCCCAGAATTGTGCCAGTACTTACGACCGTCAGTGGCCCAGTACCTGTTACTTCGATTGTGGCACTACCGGCGCCAATAGGCAAATTGGCTTCACCAACATAACTAGGATTGCGAAGTAAACGGAGAATGGCATTTTCCGCACCAGACTGAGAAATCATGAGGGCCTCTTCACCGATCGACAAAGAGGTAGTATCGCGAGTCGAGGAAACACCAATAGCGACGACTGCTGTAGTAATGGTCGTTAGGACCACGACGATGAGTACGAGCATGATCGCGACCTGACCTGATTTTGGCTGGAGAGATAATATTTTCATGGCGTGACTAGAGTAGTACGAATAATTCTCGACTGAGTTTGAACTCCAGTTTCGACAGTGGTAGCTAGCAAAGTAAGGTCAAGTCCGACACTAGCCTTGCCGCCTAGGGGATCATTGCGACTAAAGCTGAGACTAGTGAGGCGAGTCCCGACACTATTGATCCTTTCGGCATTACCGGCACCGACTGTCAACATCAGGGAATTGTTTTGGAGAGCATAAGTGTAGTTGACCCCGCTAATAACTAAAGTGAGAGAATCACTAGCATTGCCCACTGTAGGACTAGCAATGCTACTCGACCTAGCCATATCGTATGACAACCTTTGAACTACAAAACGAGCATCTTGAGCAAGCGCTGAAACAGCCTCGTTCTTGGTCCGCATCAAGAGAATCGCGCCAAATACTTGAGCCAGAATAGCGATGAGAATAGTCATGATCCCCATAGAGATAAGTAGCTCGACTAAAGTAAAACCAGATTTTTTGATCATGGGGCGTAATTGACCGTTAAATCTAATAATGAAGGAGTGACGGTATTGTCGAGCGTACTCATAATGGTTTTGTATTTAAAGCAACTGTTTGGATTGGCGTAATTAGAAAGAGTGGTCAGAGGAATCGCTCCGCTAATGATGCCAGCGGTCGGGGTGAAGTAGCTACCGGTGTAATCGGCGGGATCTGGCCCAATAAAAGTGTAATTGGTATGAGCACAACTACCATTGACTTGAGGCCCAATACCCAGCTGCATCGAAATCGAGGTTTGTCCTGGACTCGTGACCGTTGCGGTAAAGCGGTTAAAAGTAGATGTAGAGCTAGCAGTAAACGGAGCCGAAACAAAATTGCCCTCAGAGACATACTGACCGACATCAGGTCCACCTTGGATGATCTTAAGCTCTAGATCGGAAGTATTGGCAACTAAATAGACAAAGTTATCGCCATCAGCTTCTGATACCGAAGTTAGATCATTAAAACCTGAATCAAAATTTAGACCACCACAATAGGTCGGGGTAGCTTCGGTTGAAATATTGGTGACCTGGTATTCTTCGGCATTATTAGCGTCGACGATGGCATCTTTGCCCACAAGCACTGCCCGCAGTCCATTGAGCACCGTGAGTGAACGCCTGGGATAGAGCTGTCTGTTGGCGCCAGTACCATAGTAATAGCCACTGGTAGCACCACTGGCTGGGGTACCAGATAGGAAGCTAGGAGATGATTTGTTGCTGGTATTTAAAATATACAGTTGATAACTGTCTGGCTGACCATCGCCATTGCCATCGATACCACCATTGCTAGAGATGTAGGCCCTGCTACCATCTGACTTGGCATAGACTGAGTTGGCGGCTTCTTCGGTGCCTGATTTGCTGTTGAAATCGAAAGAGCTAATCCTTTTCCAACTACTATTACCACTAGAAATAGTCCCGCAACTACTACTCGTAATCTTGGGGCTTGTGCCACTGGTTGGTACGGTCGTGACATTGGCGATATTAAATTCGGGATTAGTGCCAGCGCCCACTGCCACAAAAATATAGGTACTAGTACCTGATTTAACTGGATAGATATCGTTGTCAGCATAGAGCTCAATATTGCCGCCGTCAGAACAATCGTTGTGGGCAGGACTCGTAGTATTGCTCCAGGTAGTACCGGTTTGACCTGCACTATATTTTCGATCTGTGCCACTGCCTGGCTGACAATCGTAACCATCTAGCTCGATACGACAACCGATCATATCTAAACCTGAACTAGTTGATTTGCTATCGATGTTGCTCAAATCAAAAGTATAAAGAAAGCCACTAGAAGCAACATAACCACGATTTTCAAACACTGCCAACGAGATACCACCATAGTCAAAGGGAGCTTGATCTTGGTTTGGGGTAGAGGCATTATTGCCTTGGTAAATCCGAGTATTAAAATATGTCCAGTATTTGTAAATGTGATTGACGGGATCGGCAAATTCACCACTAGAATCATTGTCGTTACTCGGGTTATTGTCATTGACCAAGACCGCAATCACTTCTTTGTCGGGTAGATTAGTGGCGATGAGAGCATAAGTTTTGCCACCTGAGGAAGTGTAATACTTGATGGCATTAGTTTTAAAATTATTGTCGAGCCCGGTGCCGGAGGGAACAGAATAGGGTGAGGCATATTTACTCCCATCGTGAGTAAAGATACCCCTCAGGGTGGGAACGGGTGGATCGGTATTGGCAGTGACTGTCACGTAGGCCATCTTGACTGAAGTACCTGTTGAAGGAGCTGTCGCGACAAAAGTATCATTGGGGATACTAGTATTGGCATAAGCCGTGGCGGCAACAGCAACTGGGGGACCATCGGGTAGATCAATCGTGGCTGAAGACAAAGCAGGGGCACACCATTTGGCATAATTGTTGTTGGCCAGGATCACCTCGCCTCCGCTTGAATTAACTATCTGGGTAGCAGTCAATAATCCAGGTGTGAAATCCGCTACAGTCGTCTGACTATAGGCAAGATTTTCGAGACGCATCAGGTAATAATCGACAACCACTGAAGAGGCGATTGGAGTGGTCCAAGAGACGGTTGAAGTAATATGCTTGACGGAAGGATCGACGGTACCAGTAAGTGCCAAGTTGCCACTGAGATCACGATAACCATCGCTGATCACAATTTGACGAGTAAACTGACCATCGAGACCATTCTCTGAGCCTGATGACAGAGTCCAGACTCCCCCACTCGCTGTCAAATGATAGGTGCCACTCGTACTTACGTTTTGCCAGTCATCTTCCTTGAGTGCGCGCAGGACCTCTCTACTCTCCCGATTACGAGCGACGGCTTGCATGCGAACCTGTTCTTGGGCTGTCCCACCTCTGACAGCAAAAAATGAGGTGACAATCGCTGGCATAAGAGCGGCGGCAATACCAAGCCCTACCATAACCTCAACCAGTGCTTGACCTTTGCGCATATTATGACCCCGTGATTGTGCCATAAACATTTAACTCGATAGTTTTACTACTGCTGCCAACGGTCAGGGTGATGGTGTCTGTGGCACTACTATAACTCATAATCTCACCGCTAATGCGAGAGAATTGAACTTGTGAACTCGGAAAAGTCGTCGAGAGGACGACTCGATCAGGTAGAGTCACAACATAATTGTTGGTATTGCCGGCAGAATAGGTAGTACCAGGGAAAATCACGTAACTATTACCGAGAAATTTAACTCCCCAGCTAGGCTGAGAAACTCCAGATACAGAAGTACCTGACATAGCTTTGTTTTGAGCTGAGCGCAGATCGGCGATGAGGACGTTTTCAGTATTGCCGACAGTATTTTGATTGATGGTAGAGAAGTAGTTGACAGAGCTAAGGGCGATCAGGATAGCAAAGATCCCCATGACTAAAAGAAGCTCGACCATAGTAAAACCCATTCGTCGCATATTACATCCCGCCAATTTGACTGATGAGACCATAGACTGGAGCAATGATAGCCAACATCATCCCGCCGACTGCGACCCCGACTGCCACCAGCATTACTGGTTCAAGTAGAGCAGTCAAAGTCTTGAGAGTATAGGTAACTTTGTAGTCAAAATATTCGGCTATTTCCTGGAGAGATTTGTCGAGAGTCCCTGTTTTTTCGCCAGCTTCAACCAGCTTGATCACAATACTAGGGAGAGCAGTTTTGTCGGAACGGAAACCTTCGGAGAGACTACGACCAGAAAGAATCATGCCTTTACTGGTAGCAAGTAACGCGGCCATGCGTTTGCGAGCGACGACCTCCCCCACAAGATCGAGGGCGATGGTAATCGGCAGGCCTGAAGTAAGTAGGACCGAAAGATTGCGAGCAAAATTGGTGACATCAATCTGCATAATCAAAGTGGAAATCATGGGTAGATGATAAAAAAGTTCAAAAAATTGTTTGCGTTTGAAATTGAGGATGTAATAAATCAAACTACCAAGCAACACGAAGAAACCCACAAACCAAGGCGTTTGTTTGACAATGAGATCAGACAAGAAAATCATAATCCGCGTAGGAAGAGGCAGTGGCACATTGAGTTGCAAGAAAACTGTTGAAATCTTTGGGATCACAAACGTCAAAATCATCCCCAAAATACCAATGAAAACGACGACGATAAAACTAGGGTACATGAGCGCTGAGCGAACTTTGTCATTGAACTCCATATCCTTTTGGAGAGTTTTACGCAGATCCGCCAGAGCCAAGTCGAGAGTCCCGGCTTCTTCAGATGCCCGGATGACATTGATACTAACTTTATCAAATACCCGAGGGAACTTGGCGAAAGTTACATAAGTGCGCTTGCCCTGCATGAGATCATTGGCCATCTCATCGAGAATGATTTTTTCTCCTCCCTTTGTATCTTCGGCGAGCGACCGGACAGCCTCGAGGATAGAAATACCTGATGAGATCATGGTCCCAAAACTACCGATAAACTCTAGCTTTTCGGTACCCTTGAGTTTGACGCGAGCAAATTTTTTGGTGTTGTCGATCATAGGGCCTCTGATTTTGTAACACGAATAACTTCTTCGATAGTGGTTAGACCTTGTTGGACTTTGGTCATGGCATCATCGAGCATACTATTCATCCCCTCTTTGAGGGCTTGTTGATTGATAAGATCGGCATCGGACTTTTCGGCGATGAGCTTGCGGATCTCCTTGCTAACTTCTAAAACCTCAAATACTCCTAGTCGACCTTTGTAACCGGTATTGTGACACAGTTTGCAGCCGGTACCATGATAGGTTGTAATGTCCGTCGAGTCAGGGAAATACTTGGTAATAGTATCGAGTGAAAAATGCTTAGTCAATTCTTCTTTGGTAAACTGCACACTAGTTTTGCAACCATCGCAAATCTTGCGCAGTAAGCGCTGAGCGATGATGACACGCACGGTCGAGGCAACAAGGAAAGGCTCTACTCCCATATCCGACAAACGAGGTATGGCGGTGGCGGCATCGTTTGTATGGAGCGTCGAGAGAACTAAGTGACCAGTCAAAGCGGCATTGACCGCGATCCCGGCAGTTTCGTTGTCACGGATTTCTCCCACGAAGATAATGTTTGGATCTTGGCGCAGAATAGAGCGGAGACCGTCAGCAAAAGTAAGATTGGTTTTGACGTTCACCTGGACTTGGTTGGCACCACTAATCCAGTATTCAACGGGATCTTCGATAGTCGTAATATTTTTTTCGCGAATATTTAAAATCTTGAGCATGGCATAAATCGAGGTAGTTTTACCGCTGCCTGTAGGGCCAGTAGACAAGATCATGCCATAAGTTTGACTATATGCCCGCTCTAGTTTTGCCAGATCACCTGGGGAGATACCGAGACTAGCGAGAGAGTACTCCCTGGATTTGGAGGAGAGAAGACGTAGCACCGCCTTTTCGCCGCCGGTCACCGGGAGGATTGAGACACGGATGTCGAGCTGTTCTTCGGGGATTTGCATGCGCATCTTGCCGTCCTGAGCACTCATATGTTCGTCGGTACGTAGATTGGAGAGAACTTTGATACGAGTGATCATGCGGTCGTGGATCTGTTTGGGTAGACGCAGGACGTCCTGCAAAACACCATCAATACGGAAACGGACGAGACTCTCTGACTCTTGAGGTTCGATATGAATATCGGAGGTGCGATCTTCATAAGCTGTATTGATGAGAGTATCGACGATTTTGACGATGGGCAAACTATCAGTTTGTGTGCGGGTAGCTAAAGCAATTTCTTTTTTGAGTAAATCATCGACCGTCACTTGCAAAGCCTTCTTGTTCAAATTGATCATGCTACCTAGATCTGAGTCAGTAGCATAGGCTACCTCGACTTTGAGACCAGTTTTTTTACTGAGCATCTCGGGGACATTTTTTTGACGTGGATCAGACATGGCGATCTTGAGGGTAGCATCATCTTTGGCGTAAGCCACGACTTTGGATTTGCGACGGATGCGAGGAGGGACAATATCAAAAACCGTAGGCAAGATATTGAGTTTAGATAAAGTGACAAAAGGGATTTGCATGGCGTCGGCCATGATTTGGCCAAGTTGCTCTTCGGTTAAGACGTGTCTGGCGACAAGTTGCTTACTCAGACTACCATGTTCGGCAGTGGTAGATTTCACAATGGCGGTAAGAATTTCCTGGGGAATGGCACCACTTTTTTCCAGAATGGCTCTGAGCTGATCGTCGGGCAGTATCATAGGTCCAGTATGACTTATATTTCCACAAATCACAAATTCTCAAATTCTCAAATTAGCGCTTGAATGTGAGGGTAAAAGTAGTGCCTTTATCTTCGATTGATTCAAAAGTAATGGTGCCACCCATTTTCTCTGTAAGCATGCGGACCACAAATAGTCCGAGCCCAGTACCGGGACGTTGTCTAACCTCTGGTTCTTCGGAGCGGAAGAATTTGGTAAAGACTTTGCTTTGCTCAGACTGAGGGATGCCGAGTCCGGTATCTTTAAATTCGAGTATGTATTTGTCATATTCGACTTTGGACGTAAGGGTGACACTACCCCCCTCGCGGTTATATTTCACGGCATTACTTAAGAGATTTTCGACAATTTCGGACAGCTTCTTGGGATCGGCCTGCAAAGTATTATCATCACCTAAAGCAGAGATGATGTGAACCTTTTTCTCGTTTGCCAGAGGAGTGATCTCGCGGATGGTGGCCTCGATAACTGGCTTGGCGTCGACCGCTACTAGTTCGACTTTAATAGTCCCAGAATCAGAGCGGGCAACCTGAAGAAGATCGTTGACTAAGACCTTGAGCCGGTTACTAGCTTCGCTGATCGCACCTAGATCACTTTTGAGTGCGGGAGTCAGAGGTTCTTTGCGACTGTTGATCATGGCAGAAAAACCAGAGATGGCAGTAACGGGAGTGGCCAGGTCATGGGTAGCAATAAAAACAAATTCGTCCTTGAGCTTGAGCTCACTCGCTTGCGCGATCTCGAGCTCGTGAGTACGATCGATGACTTTGGCTTCTAAAGTACGGTTAAACTCTTGGATCTGTCTGTAGCTATCGGCGTTTTTGAGGGCGATGGCGGCCTGCGGGGCAAAAATCTCGAGGAGCTCTAGATCTCTAGTTGCATACATATCACCCGACGATTTGGGCCCAAGGACTAGGAGTCCGATATCTTCGCCACTGACGATGAGTGGCAAGATCAGCGAGATGTTTAAGTCACGGAATAATTGCTTATCAGCTTCGTCAGTTAACTCTTCGAAAATCATCGTTTGCTTGACCCGGTGTACCATCGGCTCGAGTTTGGCTATCTTGGGGTCAACTACGTTAGTTGGATCAAGACTGCTCACCGGTCGGCTGACGAAATCTGAAACAAGGACAATATACGCTTCTGTGATTTTGATATCGACCTTTAAGACACTGATCAGCTGTTTAGAGAGAAGACGAATATTCATCTCAGTGGCCATAATGGAAGTTAGCTTTTTAAGAACTATCTCGATATCGTAGCGACCCTGAAAAAATATTTTTTCAGTCAGACCTTCGATGACGGAACGCAAGCTACTATAGCCCATGACTATGAGAATAGAGCCAGCAAAAGCCACGAGGGTACGATCGATACCTGTAGGTAGGATGGTAGTGCCAACCCAGAGGATACCGGCTTCAATCAGAATAACAATCGCCAGCACGAGAGTGTAGGAGACAGCGCGGGCTATGAGCAACCTAATATCTAACAATTTGTGGCGGAGGATGGCATAAGCCACACTACCTAAAAAGGTCAAGGTAAACAAAGGCCCAAGAAAGATAAATGAGCTAGTTTTCAAAATAATTACAGCTAAGAAATTACCACTAATTAATAGCGCTAACATAATCAAGGTACCAATAACGACAAAACGCAATTGTTCCTTGGCCCGACCTTTACTCTTGATAAATTTGGATATTAGCACGATAAATGTGGCGATATTACTCCCAATAGAAGTCAGCATAAATGAGGCAATTCCCCAACCAGCCGTCGGCTCAATATTACTACCTTCTACGACGATCCCCGTAAACATATATGGTGACATGGCAATGGCTGAAGTTATCACACCCATAAAAATAAGTAAGTAAACCCATTTCTTTTTGATTGGCATCGTTGCGTAAGGAAAACAGATTGCCAGTAGTAAAAAATTAATGGCAAGAATTGTACCTGCTAGCATACTCAATCGAATATAGAATAATGTACCATCAGCGCTTGGAGTATTGACGGAAAGATACATGATAATAGACCAAAAAATAATCGAAAGGGAACTACCAACAAAAGTTAAATTAGTCGCACTTTTTGAATTATTTTGGTAGATTGCGATCGCCAAAATAGCGCTGATTATAATGATGAAAATGAGGACTATTAACTGAATCATAGGCAGTATGAATTTTTTACTAGTTTAAGGATAACACTTTTTTGCCTGATTTGAGTTTTTTTGAAACAAAATCTTTTATGGCGTAAACGGCCAAACTCGCTCCTACCCCCGCTACGGCCTGTAGCTGAGGCCAGCCAGCAATTTTACCTGAGAGTTTCATCTTGCCAGCTAATTTCATTTCGACTGCCCGATCTTCTGAACCAATGAGGGTATTGATCAACTCTTGTTCGGCTTTAGGAGATAGTTCGAGTTTTTCACTATTGTTTAAAGCTCCTGCAATCTCAGCTAGACTGACATCGGGCAAATCTCCAGTGTCTCCTGACTGGCCTGACTGATCAAATCTGACAACATCGATTTCGGCATTATATCCATTATCGGTGACCATCAAATATGGTACTTTAGCGGATTTTGCGGCTAGGCGAAGATGTAATTTGAGGACTAAATCGTCGGCTTCGTCGAAGACTAAGTCTAGCCGGGGAGAAGTGAGGAACTCCTCTAGATTGTCTCCTGTGATGCCCTGATCATAAATAATTATGTTTATATATGGATCCAATTCCCATATTTGCCTAGACATAATGGTGGTTTTGTTTAATCCTAGATCAAGTAGATTAGCGGTAATGCGATTGAGATTGGATGTCGAGAGATAGTCAGGATCAGCGATTTTGAAAGTATTGCCGATCCCAGCATATACTAGTGCCCGCACAATATTGCTACCGACACTAAGACCCACAACTCCTATCGTAAGTTTGTGAAAATTATTTTGCACCGAGGGAGAATAAAGTGGATTATTACGAGCTGTCCGAAGTTCATAGTATTCTGCTGCACATAAAATATGAACAAGGCGATTGGCCCAAGGATAATAAACCCATCTACCTGGTAGTTTGGTAGAAACATGAGGATAGCGGATTTTATACAACTCTTGTTTTTGAGCCAAATATTCATCGGTGATATTTACGCTCGATTGTTTTAGCTTGGCTAAAATTTTTTTGTCTTGAGTATTTTGAGCGTCGAGAATTATGACTTTATCCATTTTTGCTTGATCCTTGATCCAAAATATTTTGAATCATTTTTTGGATAGAGAGTAATGTGAGGCCAACATTTTTCACCAACAACTGACTCTAGGGCAGAATATTCATGACTTTTTGAAATTAAAGTCAATTTAATTTTTTCCTCTAAATAATTAGCAAATTCTTGGGTGCGTTTTTTATCTTTTTTAAGTTCGATATTAATTTGAAGTTCGGCATTGTTCACTCCAATATTTCCCGTAATCATCGTAAACTTTCCAGTAATTCTATCCTCATCTTCTAGAGCTGATTTGATATATTCTGGATAAATTAAGACGCCGTATATTGAAGCGGCTTGATCTGCTCGACCAAGAATATAGACCATTGGTAATTCGGTAAGACGATTAGCGGGGATCATTTTGGTGATATCGATACCAAAATCAAGAAGTATTTGACGACGCCTTTGCATGGTTAAAATCCCACCGTTGTCTTTGAGATCATATCTAATTAGTGGCACGCCCCCTAATGCTGTGAGGATAAGCTTGCCATCTACTACTTCGAAATATCTCAGGTCTGGGTTGTATTCGACTAGAGTAGGTGTCAACTCACTATTAAATAATGCCTTGTGAAGTTCCTTGTTCTTAAACGCTTCTCGACGAATAATAATTGCTTCTGGAGTTTCCCAGCCAAACATCGTTCCCTCTGAAGCGCCAAAAATATTGGTGGTGCCTGTAGTTGCATCATCAATCCCCGCTAGTTTAGCTATTCCTTCGCGCCACTTTTCGGAGAAAAACTCTGAAGCCATCATCAATTTGATGTTTAATTTCGCCCAATCAATTCCCAGTGTCGAACCTTCTTCTAAAAGATCTTTAATAAATGGTGGATACCCAGCCAGAATAATTTGATCATAAAATGGAGCCAATTCGGTGATCATCTTAAGTCCATCTTGAGAACCTATTCCTGGACTGATGACTGTTAAATCATAACCTTTGGAAGCAACCCACCTGACAGAGTTGGCAGTATATGTCCCGGCTAAATAGCTACCCATTGCAAATGATACAACAAATAACGTTTTGTGTTTGTCGATTTGGAAACAATCAAGTAGTAGTTTTTCGTGAAGTAACCCCCCTTCGATTTCTTGCCACGATCCACGTGGCCAGAAGGTTGCGTTGCCAGATGATCCAGACGATAATGAGATGATTTTGCCTAAAATTGAATCACCATTTGTTGAAACTAATAAATTTAATTGATTTTTAGAAATGTAATTTTTCTTGTCCATCAGAGGGATTTGTAACCACTGTTTATGGCTTTGTATTTTTGATTTACCGGTCCATCCATTTTGGAGTAAAAATTGCTTATAGGCACTCACATGATTATAAGTAAATGAATATCTAGCATAGGCAATTTTTTCTGCTAGATTTGGATTGTCAGAAAAGTCGGAAGAATAATTTTTGATATCGTAATTGAGAAACCAATTGATTAGATCTTTTTCTGAATTATCAGATGATAATTCGAGATAAGGATTAGCGTAGGACATTCTCGCCATCTCTGCGTGGTACTGAAATACCCGGTCCGGTAGAATATCCGAGTCGGAAGAATAACCCAGGAACTCCAGAAACTAATTTTCTAAGCTTAATATTTTGTGATGGACATTCGACTGCCGCGGTCAGGATAGAGGTTGATATACCTCTAGTCTCCAAATGCAAAGCAATGGCTTCAAAAGTCATACCTGTCTTGACCCACCACAAAGGAATATCTTTTTTGATAGTCAAAACCCCAACCACTGGACAACTCTCAACCGCCTTGGCTTCGGTCAGGGCGATTACAGGAATCGTGGCTGTAGACTGGACTAAAACTGGCGCAACCAAAGAGATTACTCCAGGGAGACCAATGCTATAACCTGGTAAGCCATCTCCCTTTTTAGACCAGTCATGACGTATCCACCTAGATAATTCTTTCCTGAAGGCAGGTTTCCACAAAAACTCGATCATCCCTTGCTTTACCATCTTGCTGATGGCCGTGATTTTTGTTCGATCAGCAATAAGATTGAGTTTTAATTCGTGATCAGTGGCTAGTTTAATAATTTTTTGTTGGACTCCTTGAGGAATATTTTTCTCTGGTAAATATGATGTGCGATTGGATCGACGCTCCCAGATGGCATCAAGAATCTCTTTGTTCGGCTTCGTTTTGGTTTTTGGAAAAATAATTTCTACTGTGGCCACGAGCTCTTTTGATTTCGGCAGGGAGAAATATTCAACTTTTACTCGACAATTTAGTGCTTGAGCGGCAGAGATAAGATTTTGTAGGCATGTACCGACACTAATATATAGTTCCCGATTATTGGGATCGCCTGTTGGTAGATTGCGAGTTAGATCTGCATAGACTGAAATAGTATTTTTCTCGATGCTAAATTTCCAGGGCTGAGTATTGTGTGATGAAGGAGCCTGAACTGCACAACTAATGACATATTTTAATTGCTCAGTATGTGACTTGGGAACAAGTGGTGATTTCATGACTGAGTAAGTGGATTGTGAGTATTTTGAGATAAAACTTCGTTGATTTTTTGCTCGAACTCGACCATGTTGACTTCGTTTTTGACCCAGTAGGCGGTGGCACCAGCGTCGAGAGCCCGCTTTTTGTCGGCTTCGGCGCTCAGACTACTCATGACGATGACGGGAATTGATTTCAATCTTTCGTCAGCCCTAATCTTTTGCAGGACCTCTACCCCGTTGAGTTTGGGCATCATAAAATCGAGAATAACTAGATCCGGCATAAATGACTGAACAGTTTTCCAGCCGGACTCGCCATCTTTTTCCATTTGAACCTGAAAGTGCGAACTAGCTAAACTAGCCTGATACATTTGGGTGATGAGATCATCATCTTCGACAATAAGAATTTTTTTGAGTTGATCCGTCATAACACCTATAGTTTACCACACGAATCAACGAGAGAAAATTACTTAACGGAAACAAAAGCTTTGCCGAGGCGGGTGAAGAAAGAAACAGCTCCATCCTTGAGGGCAAACAAAGTGTAATCGCGACCAGTACCGACATTTTTGCCTGCACGTGTTCTAGTACCTACTTGGCGGATGATGATCTGGCCGACTTTGACGGTTTGACCACCGAATTTTTTGACACCACGGCGTTTACCTGGTCTTGGACTTGCTTGACGTGTAGCACCACCGGCTTTGACGTGTGACATAAAAATTATAAATCATAAATTCTCAAATTCTCAAATTTGAAAACCTACTTTTTCTCCAAAATAGTTATATTGCGAACTACGGCCGCACCTGGTTTGGCATACCCAACTTCGCTTATGTGATTGTAGCCGAGAGAAGAGAGTGAGTCAAGCGAAATAGTCGGAATGATCCGATTATATACATGGAAAGTGGGGATAGACATGACTACCCTGCCGCCAACTGGAAGAACTCGGTAAAAAGCTTTAAAGGCTCCGCGGTAGAGCTTGTCCAACCCTTTAGCAATATTTTTTATTTTCTCGAGGCTCGAGGGATTGCGTTCATCGAGCAGTGGACCCATGTAGGGCTCAGTGGCGATACAATCGACTGATTTGACTACTTCGTCAAAATGGGTGGCATCGGCGAGATAGAGATCGTAGGTTGCTTGATTAATACCGGGAGTAGACAAAATCCACTCGAGATTGGATTTCGTGCCAGGGATAGCCTCGGGATTGGTATCACCACCGATGACGTTGTTCCCTACCATGATCGCTTCGGACAAGACTGTGCCAGTCCCACAAAAAGGATCAGCGAGAGTCAGGCCAGATTGACCACGAGTGGCTAGATTGACCATAATGCGGGCAACTTTGGGTGGGAGCATCCCCCGCTTGATATCACGATAGGGTTTGCTACGATCGCGAGATACCCAGTCCTCGGCGTCGTATATCCAGACAGTTTTGGCAATAATTATCTTTTTGTCCTGGGCGATGAGATTGAATTCGGCGACGTGCTGGTGAGACAGCATGAGGAGCTCATGTTCGTCTGTATCCATGGAGACGAAACGAACGGGACGACTGACAGACACGGCTTTTTTGATGCGTATGACGGCTGGAGGCTCCATACCCTCAGGGAGATACGAAGTAAGAGCGACATTTTTGCCACTCTCATCACTGACTATGAGCTCGACTAGCTTAGCGTCCAGCTCTTTCAAACTGACGACAGCTAACTCTAGCGCTACTTTTCTGGTGCCACCTAGGCGAGGTAGACTAGCTAAGTCTAGCTGATGAGGATAGCTGGCGATGGCTTTGGCAACTAAGGCGAAATCCCCTGGGTAAAGGGTTTGTAACTCGAGTAACGAGAGATCAGGAGTATTGCCTAAAAAGAAATAATTTTTTGCTAACGGCATACGGCTTACAGCTTACAGTAAATAAGAGATAAATACAAAAATTACTTAGTGGCTTTTTTGGCGGCAGGTTTCTTGGCTACGACCTTTTTGACCACTGGTTTAGCGACTTTAGCCACTTTGGCTACTTTGGTGACAACTTCTGGCTCGACAGCTTTCACTTTAGGAGCTACTTTTTTGACTTCAGTCACCTTCTTGACACCAATCCCATTGATTTTGACTTGGGTATATTTCTGGCGGTGGCCAGTGTGTTTGCGATAACGTGATTTGGATTTGTATTTGAAGACTTCGATTTTGTCGCCTTTAACTTCGGCTACGACGTCGGCATAGACTTTCATACCTGCCACAGTTGGAGTACCGATTTTTACGTCACTGCCGTCAACTACGAGGAGAACTTCGTCGAAAACAAAAGAAGAATCGCTCGAATCTAGGAGTTCGACTTCGATGACTTGGCCTTCCATGACTTTGTATTGTTTGCCACCGGTTTTGATAACTGCGTATTTCATAGGGGTATTATAGCCGACTACTTGATTTCTATCAAGGTCCGCTGATGATCTGATCTGGCAATTGAAGCGGCAATACCTAGGGTGATAGCGGTAGCGAGAACTGAACTGCCGCCGTAAGAGATGAGAGGAAGGGTCACCCCAGTGACCGGGGCAACCCCGATATTCATACCAATATTGATAAAAACCTGGAAAAATAAATAGCCAAAAATCCCGACGTAGATCAATCTGGAGCTATCGCTGTGAGAATGAGTAGCCAGGTGCAGTAAACGGTAAAGGAGGCCTCCTAGACAAAAAATGACCAAAAGACTGCCGGCGATCCCGAGCTCTTCGGCGAGAGAGGCAAAGATAAAATCAGTATGACGCTCGGGCAGGAAACGCAGGTGAGACTGCGTACCATGGCCAAGACCCTTACCAAAGATTCCCCCCGAGCCGACGGCGATGATGGACTGGATAACATTGTAACCAGCCCCAAGAGGATCACGATAAGGATCGATGAAAGTCTCTAGTCGCTTTAGCTGATAATCATGGAGAAACCGGGGCAAATACTCGGTAAATATCGCCAGGAAACCAGTGACAGCGAGGATAAACCAAGAAGAAAGACCGGCGACAAAGATTTGCGCTACCCAGATTGAACTAATGACAAGAGCCGTACCTAAATCTGGTTGCTTGAAGATGAGGAAGGTAGGAATAATAAAAATGAGGGTGTTGAGGAGGATATTGCGCAGATTCTTCGGAGGGAACAGCCCGAGAAAGTAGGCGAAAGCTAACACAAGGAGTGGCTTGGCAAACTCACCAGCCTGGAGCTGAAAACCGAAAAGTGGAATCCAGCGAACTGAACCACGGATCGACGAGCCAAAGATAAAGGTAGCTAAGAGAAGAACTAATGCGAGGATATAGCCGATTGGGGCAAAAGTTTTAAAGACTGCCGAGTCCTGGCGGCCTAGATAAACAAATAAAATGAGGCCGAGACCAAACATGATCCCCTGCTGAAGAACACGGTCAGGACTGATGCTAGTGAGAACTACTAAGCTGAGTGCGCCAGCCAAGAGATAACAAAGAAGTAGCCAACCATCTGGGAGCCAGTGTTTAAAATTCTCCAATCTCAAATCCTCCAATTCTCAAATTTTGATCACAGATAATGATGAACCAATTTTGAGTTCTTTGGCCCCCACCTTTTTCTTGATCTCCTCTGTCCATGACTCTGGCCAGGATGGGAGCTCGACTGAGACTACATCACTAGGGTTTAACCCTTGTTTCTTGCGAGCTCCTTGGATATCACGCATGAGATCACGAGCTACCCCCTCTGATTCTAGCTCTGGCGTCAGTTGGGTGTCGAGGGAAAAAGCAGATCCTACCAAAACTGATTTCACATTGAGTTCGTCCGCGATCAGCTGTTTCAAGTCGGTAGATAAATCCTCTGTGAGGGTGACCGAGGCAAGTGGCTGGCGCAAGCGAATGGCGGCCAACTTGCGACCAGCATGACCCTTTTCGACGATTTGCATAACGAGCTCCATGGATTGTTCTAGTTCGGGCGAGAGAGCCTCGCCTCTACAAACGGGCCAAGCTTCGAGATGAATCGAATCCAGAGGATTTGGCAGGCCTGCCTGCGCAGGCAGGTTTTGATAGATGCGCTCGGCCATAAAAGGTGCAAACGGTGCCATGAGGAGACAGTAACGTTTGAGAGCGAAGCCAAACACAGCCTGACTCTCTCCATTTGTGCGCAAACGGTCGCGGGAAAGACGGAGGTACCAGGTCGAGAAGTCTTTGGCAAAGGCCATGAGTGGCCGGGTCGCAGCGACGACGTCGTAAGAATCCATAAATTTGGTGACAGTTTCTGTCAGACCCTCGATTTTAGACAAGAGCCATTTGTCTAGCGGATTGGTGACGTTGGCAGGCAAGTCGGTAGTTGGTGAGCCAACCATCGAGTAAAACGCGAAAATATTCCACCAGATATTCATGACATTTTTGCGGATATCGTCGACGGCCGATTCGGAAAAGCTAAGGTTGTCGGCTTTCATCACGACTGAACTCATGAGATAGAGACGAAGGGAATCGACACCGTATTTGTCGATCAGTAAGGTAGGATCGGGATAATTCTTTTTGCTCTTGCTCATCTTGGTACCATCTTCGGCAAGGATAGTACCGGTAGTGACGGCATTTTCGAAGGCTGGTTTGCCAAAGAGTGCGACCGACATGACGTGCAGAGTATAGAACCAAGCCCTAGTTTGGGCGATATACTCGACAATGTACTGAGCAGGATAGCGAGATTCGAAAATCTCCTTGCCTTCGAGCGGGTAGTGCTCAGAAGCAAACGGCATACTGCCCGACTCGATCCAGCAATCAAAGACGTCTTTGATGCGATGGCCTACTTCGGTTTTCTCATCGTCGACATAGAGATCAATATCATCGATAAATTCGCGATGGATATCGGGAAGATCGCTCGGGCGGACACTGGGGTCCGCCCCTACTGTCCATTTTTTTAATTCCTTGACGGAACTTATTACGCGGATTTTACCCGTTTTCTCCCCTATCCAAATCGGCATCGGCGTACCCCAATAGCGAGAGCGAGAGATATTCCAGTCCGGCGCAGTTTCTAAGCCTTTGCCAAAGCGACCTTCTTTGAGGAATCCAGGATACCAATTGATGAGTTTGTTTTGCTCGACTAAATCGGGCTTGAGTTTTTGGATATTGATAAACCAAGCAGGAATGGCATTGTAATAGAGAGCGGTCCCGCAACGGTAACAGAAAGGATAGGAGTGGGTGGTCATCTCGGATTTGAACATCAAGTTGCGAGCCGTGAGATCCTCGATCACCCAAGGCTGGGTTTTTAAATAATATTGACCAGCTAAAGGAGTGACGAAATCCAAGAACTTACCTTGGTCGTCGAGCATAGGTACGCAGGGCAAGCCCTCTTTGACGGCGAGTTGATAGTCGTCCTCACCATAAATCGCGGCGGTATGGACGATACCAGTACCATCATCGAGCGTAACAAAATCAGCGGAACAAACAACATATGACTTTTTGGATTCTTTAACTGGAAGGAAAGCAAAAAGTGGCTCGTAGGTGAGACCAACTAGCTTGTCGCCTTTGAGTGTTTGCTTGATCACAGGAGCATGACCTAGGACTTTTTCGGCGAGACTCTCGGCTAACCACAAGAGTTCGCCTTTTTCTTCGACTTGGACGTAAGTAGCGACAGGATTGACCGCGAGACCGACGTTGCCAGGGAGCGTCCAGGGGGTAGTAGTCCAAGCAACAATGTATTCATTCTCTTTACCAGTCAGCCGGAATTTGACGTAAACTGAGTGCGACTCGACATCTTTGTAACTATTATCCATGGCGATCTCGAAGTTGGAGAGCGGGGTCGAACAACGAGGACAATACAAAATAACTTTGCGACCCTGATAGACGAGATCTTTTTTGTATAGCTCGCTAAAGGCCCACCAGACTGACTCCATAAAAGTCTTTTGCATGGTCATGTAGCTATGTTCCATATCGACCCAGCGGCCGAGGCGACGGATAGATTTCTTCCATTCATTGTCATAGCGCAGGATACTGGCCCGACAGGCGGCATTGAACTTGTCGATGCCGAGCGCTTCGATGCCGACCTTGCCCCCTTTGAGTCCGAGCTCTGTTTCGATCATGTTCTCGACAGGTACTCCGTGACAGTCCCAGCCCCAGGTACGCTCGACGCGGTAGCCCTTCATGGTCCAGTAGCGAGGCACAACATCTTTGGCGGTACTAGCTAAGAGGTGACCATAATGAGGCAGACCCGTGGCAAAAGGAGGTCCATCGTAGAAAACGTAAGGTTTGGAGGATGGCCGCTCCGAGACAGAACGCTCGAAGGCACGTGTTTCGTCCCAGTACTGGAGCACTTCTTCTTCGTGTCCAGCATGGTTTAAAGCACTTTCGAACTTGTCGACTTTGAGTGTTGTTTTTGTCATATTTATCCTCTTTTAACCAATAAAGACCCTGTGTAAAAGGGTCTTTGCAGACGGTGCCACCTTTTTGTTTAACTCAAATAGCTTTAACGGGCAAACCCGGAAGGATCTAGTAGCCAGATGGCTTTCTGCCTTCGACTCGTCTGATGATGGTCAGACTCGAACGTCTTTAATGATGTTAGTATACAACATTATTTGAGAGTTAAAAATAGAAAATGATAAGTTCCTAACTCTGTGAGAAATTGATCGGCCAGCTGAGAGTAACTAATTGATGTAACATCAAGGTTTGTGTCAGCTCTGTGTGAATACATAACACCATATTCTGGATATGCCATATGGACTAATTTTTGTTGATTTATTGCTGATGGTGTAGCGATTTTACTGCCTTGGGCTACCGCGATTATTCCCGTAGGATTATATTCTTGATAAACCTCAAACCAATTAAGTAATTCAGAAATATATCTAACATCTCGATATTGTTCTGATTGATCAATTCCTGCACGAAAAAAACAATAGCCTTTGCAGTTTGTTTCATTTAGAGTCATGGCAGGAAATATACCACTATTTTTGCAACCGTGTATGATATGCACATGGGAAAACGCGCAACTGTCGTCCGAATGAAACAACCAGATCCAGTCCCTTTCACAAAAGTGGGCTACGAGAACCTCAAAACTAGGCAGACTGAACTGTTGGCTAAACGTGAGATAGTGCTCGTGTCACTCCAGAGAGCTAGGGAGATGGGAGATCTATCGGAAAATGGAGCCTATACCGCCGCGAGGTTCGAACTGGGGAACGTCGACCGTGAACTACGAAGACTCGAGTTTAATCTGAAGTACGGCGTGGTAACACCAGTTAATGGCACGGATAAAGTCGGATTTGGGAATCTCGTCACCGTCGAGATAAATGGTAAAGAGTATCGCTATACTTTAGTAGGTACACAAGAGTCGGATCCAAAAAAAGCCATGCTCTCGCTCGAGTCACCTATTGGTATGGCACTACTAGGCAAGGGAGTGGGAGAAAAAGCACTAGTTGTCATGCCTGATAGACAGATTGAGTACATCGTGAAAAAAATCGAGTAAAGTTGAATAAATTTCCTATTGCCCTACAAGGACGGACCTCGTAGACTAAATATTATTGTTGTCGAAGAAAAGCTGGGATATCAAAGGGGTCGGACTCTTCTTTTATCGATGGCTTGGGCGGGATAAAGGGAGGAGGATCGTCGTCATCGTCCGAATCGTCTTTTTGGGAAGCATACTGGGTGGTAGCTGACTGACCAATGCCTTGGAGCGAGGTAAACCCACCGCGACTATTGTCGAAACCAGTGGCGATGACCGAGATCTTGATTTGATCGCCCATGGCCTCGTCGATCGTAGCTCCAAAGATGATGTTGGCATCGGGATCGGCGTGAGTACTAATCATCTCAGCGGCCTCAGAGACTTCGTTCATCGTCAGACTCGTACCACCGGTGATATTAAAGAGGATACCGCGGGCTCCATCGATCTTGACCTCGAGGAGTGGCGAAGAGATAGCAGTACGGGCGGCCATCTGGGCGCGGTTCTCGCCAGTGCCCATGCCTACACCCATGAGAGCAGTACCGGCATCCGTCATGATGGCCCGGACATCGGCAAAGTCGACGTTGATGAGACCAGACACGGTGATAAGATCAGAGATACCCTGGACACCTTGGCCTAGAACGGAGTCGGCGACACGGAAAGCTTCCTGCAGAGTCATCTTTTTGTCGACGACATCCATGAGTTTTTGATTGGGGATGACGATGAGAGTATCAACTTTACTCTTTAGCTCTTCGATGCCATCTTCAGCGACTGACATGCGGCGGATACCTTCGAAAGCAAATGGTTTCGTGACGACGGCCACGGTCAACGCACCGGCTTCTTTGGCGAGCTCTGCGATGATTGGAGCGCCACCAGTACCAGTACCACCACCCATACCGGCGGTGATAAAAACCATATCAGTATCCACGAGAAGTTCTTTGATTTTTTCGCGAGATTCCTGAGCGGCTTGCGACCCTACGTCAGGATCAGCTCCACTACCTAATCCTTTAGTTAAATTTTCTCCGATTTGGATTTTGACGGAAGCAGGATTGTTTAGGAGTGCTTGGGAATCAGTATTGATGGCTACAAACTCGACACCTTTGATTTTGCCGGTTGTGACCATACTAGCGACAGCATTGTTACCGCCACCACCGATACCGATCACTTTGATTTTGGCGACTGCGTTTAAATCTGGTTTTACTAGACCCATAGAGTTCTCATCTTAACATATTATATTTGGGCAGGTCTAGAATTTAGGGCAGGAAACTCTTAATGAAGTCTACCACTTTTTTCATAGAGAATGAAGATGGCAAGATCTTGCCTAGTTTGGGCATTTTGAAACTCGAGGTTGAGGGAGTTGCGCTATCTGTATTTGCAAGCATCAGTAGTCCAGCGACGGTGGCATATTCTGGTGTATTAATCTCATCGACTAAACCGGTTAAACCTTGTGGCACACCAATCCTAGCTTGCATATTGAGGATCTTGCGGGCGGTATCACCTAGACCATAGGTGAGGGCGCCTCCACCAGTGATGACGAGACCAGCGGGAGTTTTGCCTCCCATACCAGCTTTGATGAGTTCGGCTTTAATGAGCTCAAAAATTTCGTTGAGGCGAGGACGAACGATACCTTCGACGACTGCCTTGCGCGAGATCTTCCTCGGTGCATCTTTGAGTCCGAGTTTGTGGAGATCGATCTCATCGGCTTGTTTTTTGCTACCTGGATTCTTGGGGTCGAGGACTTTGGCGATGTGCTCATCGGGGGCGAGATTGCGCTTGATAGCTTCGGCGCTATCTAAAGAGACGCGTAGACCGATGGCGATATCATTGGTAATATTTTTGGCGCCAACGGGGATGACAGCCGAATGCGAGAGGGCTCCATCGATATAAACACACAAACTAGTGGTGCCACCACCGATATCGACCATGACGACTCCGAGCTCTTTCTCGGTTTCGTTCAAAGTAGCGAGAGATGATGCTAAACCAACGAAAGTCACGGCGCGAGTATCGACACCGATTTCGCTCATGACTTTGCTAAGATTCTTGAGATTGACAGATGAGCCAGTGATGAGATGTGCCTCGGCTTCGAGTCTAACGCCAGACATGCCAACCGGGTCCTTGATCCCCTCTTGGTTGTCGACGAGGAAGAAGCGAGGGATGACATGAAGGATTTCGCGGGCGGTAGGGAGCGGGACGGCTTTGGCGGCTTCAACTACGCGAGCAACGTCATCGCTCGTGATCTCTCCATCTGGGTTTTGTACGGCGACGAGACCTTTGGAGTTTTGGGATTCGATGTGGAGACCAGAGACAGACACGGAGACATCTTTGACACCGAGTCCGGCCATGCGCTCGGCACTCTCGACGGTTTCGGTAACGGCTTCGATGGCATCTTCGATATCGACTATTTGACTCTTGCGGATACCGCGACTAGGAACGCTCGCCACACCAACTACTCGCAGGGTCGTATCTTCTTCGCCACGAGTGGCGATGACACAAGTAATTTTGGAAGAGCCTAAATCAACTACTGAGATTTGTGAAGTCTTTTTCATGGTGTTTCGCTCCACTTCGTTACGCTACAACCATTTCGATCTTTATTAGATATTTCATTGATGGTCATATTTTTTATCTTAGTACCCCTATGTCCCAGATTTTAAATAATTGGCTTATTCAGCCAGTATTTAATCTGGCGACTTCGGAGGCATTACGGCTATTGTATAACATTTATGGTCGTAACACCGGCTGAGCGAAGCGGACATCGATAGTACTAACTCCTTTTGTAATTGTAGCGTCAGACAAGACTACCTGCAAGAGTCTGAGCTGAGCCAATTCGTCTTTTTTGGGGGTAAAGATGGCCACAATGCCACTAGTCAAGGTAATTTCGATATTATCTTCGCTGATCAAAGTAATAGTTTTGACGGTAAATAGTTCGTCACTCAATTTTTGAGCTAGCTTGAGAGTACTTACAACATCCTCATCTTTTGGCGGCTGACCGACGACGAGGGTGAGAGGCTGCTTGATCATCACGGTGGGGACATTGGGATCGGTCTCCCTACGACTGATCACCCGGAAACGTGAGTCCAGGACTATCCAAGTATGATCGCCAACCAACTTGAGCGCGACGACAGGGTTGACTGATTCGAGCTCGAGCTTGATGATGCCGGGGAGCTCCTTGCGTAGCTCGGCATTTTTGATGGTAAAGTCGCCAGAGGTGAGACGACTGGTGACCGAAGATGATTTGAGGGAAAAAATATTTTGACCGATGAGTTTATTTAATTCTGCCAATAGATTGGGATCGTCACAGGGACGGAAATCCAAAGAACATAAAATATTGTTCACTTTAAAGACAGGTGAATAGAGGGCCACGTAACCGAGCGTAAGCACGGCTAGACTAAGGAAAATGGGCAGAATGTAATCGGCAGTAAAAACGAGGTACTTAGAGCGAGATGGAGCAAAAACTTTTGGTTTTTCCATACTAATGTAAATCAGCTAAGAGATGATCTACCAGGATGGTTGAGGCGTTGCGCGGCAAAGCGATGGTTTTGGGTTTGATTTTACTGAGCGCAAGATAGGATTTTTGGACATTTTCAAAACTAAGCGAGCTTTCGTATATAATACTTCCCAGTTTGGCGTCAACCAAGATTTTGGCATTTTTTTGTTGCTCGAAATCGTGGGTAGACATGAGAGGTACGAGGATAGAAGGTTTGCCAATGACACCAAGCTCGTAACAAATGTGGGCGCCAGAGCGGCCAAGATATATATCGCTACTCTGCAAATACTGCCCTATTTCTGACTCGGTAACATAACCTTGCGGAAGGTAACAATCTGAGAGGCTTTTGAGTGAATTTTTGAGTGCGAGGGCTTTATCGTAATCACGCGTGAGAGAGCTAGTTCCGGTTTGATGGACAATATTAAAACTGGTCAAGAGTGAGTCTAAATTGGTAAAAACAAATTGATTGATGACATGGGCACCTTGCTTGCCCCCCATCACAAGTAAGGTGGGCTTGTGACGAGTAAATAACTTTTTAGCTTTAGCGGAAAAAATACCTGGTCGCAGAGGCAAGCCGACAATCTCAGTTTTGACTTTGTCAAAATATTTAGCAGATTGCGGCCAGGTCAGGAAAATATGTCTAGACAATTTGCCGATTAATTTGTTAGCGCGGCCCGCGGTCACGGTTTGTTCATGCAGATAGATCGGGATGTGTAAGTATTTGCCGACGAGGGCGACTGTGCCGCCAAGATAGCCACCAAAACTGAGGACGGCAGTAGGGCGCAGAGTTTTGAGTAACGTCAGAGTTTTAAAGAGTCCGGTGGGGAAACGAATGAGTTCGGTCAAACTAGGTAAAAGTTTCGCGGCCACAAGATCATGAAATGGAATGCCTGCCGCGGTAACCTCGACATATTCAGCGCTATCGACTGTGTCGCCCCGACTACTATAGCGATGACCTATCCAGATGACCTGGTGTCCCCGAGCGATGATCTCCCTAGCGACAACGAGCGCAGAATTGTGATGACCACCAGTGATGACGATTGTGTGCATATCAACATGATATACCAATCACGAAGATACTTGACACTACTAACATCACATACCCGGTATGTGATGTTATATTTCTTGGTCGATGAGCTGATTTTTAATGGATTGAAGACTTTGCTGATATTCGAGATTGGCGTAGACAAAATTTCGGTAATGTTCTCGACCGTTTGACTTGATAATATCGTCAAAAAATAATGGGATTTTTTCACCTCCGTGAACATAATATTGCAAAGATGAAAATGGATACTTAAGTGGATCTTCGACTAGCTTGGCACTCGATGGATTTAGGTGAATATAGCGAGAAACGTGTAGGAGTTGATTCTCAGATTCAATCAGGACCGATTTGAAACCTGATTCAAACAAATGTCCTTTTTGATTGTTCTTGATGTTGTAGTAATGAACAAAAGATAAGGTGAGACGTTGCATATATGCTGAGATGCCCCCGTCCACTTCCTGCTTTAGTATGAGGTGAAAATGATTGGGCATAATGCAATAGGCAAGCACAGAAACTAGTCTATTAGTGTAATCTAATGGCTCGGAATTTTTTGCGTCGTAGCGTTTTTCGTATGAAAGTCTCCGTGGTGGATTAATTAATGTGTAATAAATTAACGTTTTTAACATAGCTTTAGCATCCACATCTAGAGAAAATATGGGCATACTAAACTGACTACGATTATAGATGTGGTAATACGCACCCGTAACCAGTGGCACTTTTCTGGACGGCATAATTTAACAATATCACATACCGGGTATGTGATGTTATTTTTGGTGGCGAGAGACGGAGAGGATGAGACCAACCCCACCTAGCATAGTAATGAGCGAGGATCCGCCGTATGAGACGAGTGGGAGTGGCACACCGGTCAGAGGAGTGAGGGCAGTCATGGCGGCAAGATTGAGACAAATTTGGAGTCCGATCCAGGCTCCCACGCCGGCACACATGGTCGAGGCAAATTTGTCATGCTCGGAAATAGCCACTTTAAAGATCAAGGAAAGATAATAAAGGAAAGCCAGGATCAAAGTCACCCCGCCGATGAACCCGAGCTCTTCACCCACGACCGCAAAAATTGAGTCAGTGGTCGCCTCGGGGAGATAGGCGTACTTTTGGCGAGAGCGACCAATACCCTGACCAGATATACCACCAGACCCGAGAGAGATCAGGACCTGACGAATATGATAAGAACTACCCTGCGTATCATGTAGCGGATCGATAAATGTCTTGACCCGTTCGAGCCGGTATGGCTCGGCGATAATCATAATCACTCCCATCACCAATCCAACCCCACCGATAGCTAGTAAATGTTTGACCGGATAACCAGCGAGGAAATACATCGAAACCGCCAGTAAGGTCACCACTAAAGTCGTACCCATATCTGGCTGGAGCATGATGAGGCCAGCCACGATGGCCACGAAAAAACCAAATTGAGGCAGGGTGATTTTGCGCGAGTGAAGCCAAGATGAGAGATAGACTATCTCGATAAACTTCATCAGTTCGGCTGGCTGAATAGTGATACCCGGCAAGACTAACCAGCGTCTAGCCCCCTGAACGCGAGTGCCTATACCAGGGATAATGACCAAAAAAAGTAACGCTAAACCAACAAGCAAAAGTAGCGGGGCAAATTTTTCGTAGACTCTGGGAGGAATAAAGCTAGCAATAAACATCCCCAGGAGTCCGACACTCGCCCACTTGAGTTGCAAGAGCACGAAGTGCCATTTGCTACCGAAGTCCCTTGCCCCTTCGGCGACACTAGCACTATAAATCATAATCAGACCGAAGCCGAGCAAAATAATGGTCATGATAATGACCCGGGTCGTCAAGGAAACATGAAGCTTTTTCATAAACTTTTTACAATATCATTGAACTGGCGGCCACGATCGAATTCGTTTTGGAAAAGATCGAAAGAAGCAAATCCGGGTGATAAAAGAATAGCGTCTCCAGGACGCGCGACAGTGCGGGCGAGCTCGATAGCTTCCTTCATTGATTGAGCAGTGCCGACGATTTTGTCTCGAGCAACCGCAGATAAACTAGCAAGATAACCCGGGATATTTTTGGATCCGAGGATGACGATTTTTTTCAATTGAGAGTTATTTTTGACTTCATTAATTAAGGCATCAAAAGGCAATTTTTTGTCATCACCACCGGTGATCCAAATAGTCGGAGAGGTCGCGGCCTGAAGCGCTTTGATGGAGGCGGTCGGAGTAGTCGAGGTAGTGTCGTTGATGTAGGTCACACCGTTTACTTCGGCAACTTTTTCTTGACGGAAGGGAACGCCCGCAAAATCTTTGACTGTCTGACGCGCTAACGTTTCAGAAATGTTTAGTGCCTGCGCGAGTGACCACATGGCCGCAATATTTTCGCGGTTATGAAACCCTGGAAGCTGAGTGTCCCAATCGCTGACACCACCCGCTGAGAAACTAGCGAGTATGCCAGTAGATGACTGAGAAATGGCGACAGCCCCAGCATTGTCTTGATTATAGAAAGTGAGATCAGTCGCTTTTTGATATCTGACACAAGCCTCTTTGTCTGACTGATAATCAGCCATACTGGCATAACGGTTGAGATGATCAGGATAGAGATTGGTGATGATCGCGATATTTGGGCTAACCGCAAGGTCATGAAAGTTGTGCAATTGAAAAGAAGATAGCTCAAGGACTGCATAACTTTTGCCCACTTGATCATCAAACAAGGCTAGCCCGGAAGTGCCTGCGATATTGCCGCCACTAATGACAGATCCTGGAAAAGCTTTGTCTAGCAAGGACGTGATCAGAGCGACAGTCGTAGACTTGCCACGAGTACCTGTAACCCCGATAGTTTTGACGCTCGCGTATTTAACAAATAGGGCAATACTCGTGTAGACAGGTTTACTCAGCGATTTAGCGTAAAGAATGAGTTCGTGATCATCAGGGACTCCTGGATTTTTGAGCAAAATATCGGCCCAGTCGATCTGCTCTTTGGTCTGACCTTCGCTACAAAGGCTAAGATCTTGGTCAGATATGCGAGTAATGGCGCCGTGCCGATCTAGCCAAGCCAAATCTCCCGTTCCCCCACCCTGTCTACCCAGACCAAAAATTAAGACTTTTTTACCGGATATTTCAGCCTCGAATTTATTCATATTTCGCTCAATTTTAGCACTCTCTGAACTTCCCTGACTACAGCCTCTGATGGATCGATAAAGACTACTCCTGGCAAGGCGGATTTCAACTCGTTCAAAATGAGTGGGTAATGAGTACACGACAAGCCGATAGCTTGGACTTGATACTTTTGTACTAATTCTTTGATCTCATGAATATTCTTTTTCACTTGATCATAATCGTTATACTCTATGGCTGAAGCTAAACCTGACGGAGTAAAAACCCGGATGTGACTACCATACTGGGTGAGCAACTTGGCGGTTGTAGCGGATTTAGCAGAACTAGTCGTCATCAGTGCTATAGAGGAATCATACTGCCCTAGTGGCTTGATAACTGGTTCGACTCCGACGACAGGACAGGACAGCTGGGCACGAAGCTCATGGATGACATTGGTGGTAGCACTATTGCAGGCTAGGACGACGAGACATGGGTCTAATTCTTTAAACTGTTCACCTAACTCGCGAAAACGCTTTGATAACCAAGCAGGTGATTTGTCTCCGTAGGGGAAATTGTTGGGGTCGGCCAGGTAGACAATACTCGCACTAGGTAAAGCAAGTTTGAGCGGGCGGTAAATACTTAAGCCACCAATACCTGAATCAAAGACGATAATCGGTCGACTCACAAAAAGGCTAGCCACATACCAAATAACGCCAGGATAATACCAGCTAGCCAAGCACGAGAGACGATCTTGGTTTCTTCCCACCCGATTGATTGGAGCCAAAGATGTACAGGTGAAAGAGGCAAGAGTCGCCTACCTAGATAGCGTTTGCCGAGCATCTGGATGGAACTAGAAGTAATCTCAAGCACAAACAAACTACCGATGATAGTGACAGCGATAATCTTGCCGAGGAGCAAACCGATGACCGCGAGCGTGGCCCCAAAAGACAAGGCGCCAACATCTCCCATAGTGATACGAGCGGGATAGGTATTGAAATAAAGGAAAGCGAGGATGCCTCCGAGCCATAAGGCGATAAACAGGGTAATCGGAGTATCGAGGATCGAGGTAGCCAGAATGATGAGGGCAAAAAGAGTGATCATGAGGAGTCCGCCAGCGAGGCCATCGAGACCATCTGTGACATTGACCGCATTACTAAAAGCGACGATCACAAAAGCAGAGAACGGTACAAAGAACCAACCCATGTCTAGCACGCCAAAATAAGGAATGTTGATGATAGAGATGCCGATAGCACTATGCATATACCAGCCGATCCCGAGAGCGATGATGATCTGAAAGATCATTTTATGACGCCAAGAGATGCCGACTAAATGAGAATCTTTACCAAAAAACTTGATAATATCGTCGTAGAGTCCAAGTAGTCCAAAGAGAATAAAAGTCGCAAAAATGACATTGATCTCCTGACGATAACTGTAGACGCTCTGGATGTCAGCCCCAACTAATCGAAGCATGCCCATGACGAGGGTAAATAGAACGGTAGTAGCGACAATGATCAGGAGTCCACCGCCAACCGGAGTGCCCACTTTCTTTTTGTGAAGTTTGTTGAAAACGGAATTGATGGTACCCATGAAATCGGCGGCGGCCCTACCTGGGCGCTGGAATTTGAGACTATATAGTAAATTGATGAAAGGAACGATGAGGGCGGCATTGACGGTGAAAGAAAAAAGCAAAAATCCGAGTAAGTTGTTCATATTAATTTGGGGATGAAAATCATAAAACCAACGATGGTGGCAAAAATAGCTGAAACTAGGACTGCCCCGGCGGCGACATCTTTGGCAAATTTGATGTTCTCGTCGTGCTCGAGCGTGACAGCATCAGACATAAATTCGAGGGAGGTATTGACCATCTCGGCGATAATGACGAACGAGATCGTCAAGATGAGATCGATCACTTGGTCAGGGGAAATATGTAAATAGACAGCAGAAAACAAGACTAGAGAACCGACGATAAAGTGGATACGGATATTGGCTTGAGTGATGATAGCAGTCCAGATACCCTTGCCAGCGTTGATAAATGAAATTGTGTGATGCTTCATATAATTATGATATCACCTTTAGCATTCAAGTCCTCATCAGACTCTTTCGATATTGGCTGAGAGACTACGCAACCGCTCATCGAAGCGTTCGTATCCACGATCAATGAGTTCGACATTTGAGATCGTCGACTCGCCTGTCGCCATAATAGCGGCCATGACGAGAGTGGCGCCACCTCGTAAATCAGGAACTGTCATATCGACTCCGGAAAGAGCAGTGGGACCGACGATTTTGGCGGCGTGAAAATTGTGAATGCGCTCTGGCCAGATGAATTGATATTGCTCATCTGGGTTGTCTAAAACTGGATCATAGAGCTCGATGTTGGCTCCCATGATATTGAGCTCTTTGGTGAAAGCGAGGCGATTGTTGTGGACTAGTTCGATAACGTGCGAGGTACCTCCCGCTGAAGTCATCATAGTAGTCCAGAGAGGTTGCCAATCAGTCATGAAACCAGGCTCTGGCTCGGTGGTGATACCCGTGGCGATCAGTGGCTGTTCGTAATAGAAACGGATACCGTAGGGAGAAATCTCGTATTTACCCCCGACTTCGTCCAGCTTTTTGAGGAAAGCAGTCAGATGTTCAGGTTTAGCGCCTTCGACGATAATATCTCCCTTGGTAGCGATGGCCATACAAGCATAAGAGACAGCTTCGTTGCGATCGCTCATGACGGAATGGGTAGCTCCATGAAGTTTGTCGACGCCGATGATTTCGATGGAATCTCCGACTCTTTTGACACGAGCACCCATCTTGTTGAAAAAGGTAATCATGTCGTCGATCTCCGGTTCCTGGGCGGCATTTTGTAGTACTGTCTTCCCCTTAGCTAAAACTGCTGCGATGATCAAGGCTTCCGTGCCGGTATGTGATTTTTTGGGGAAGCGGTAGGTCGCACCTTTTAATCCGTCTGGGGCGGTCATCTCCATCCCCTCCTGTGTACACTCGATTTTGGTACCCATAGCTTCAAGACCATCTAGATGCCTATCAATGAAGCGATCACCGAGACTACAGCCACCAGGTAAAGGGATAAAAGCATGGCGAGTTTTGTTTAAAAGTAAGCCAGCAAAAA
>Ga0194063_10000166_pt1 | contig 47071 bp, 48 predicted proteins | sample SepL3720m_MetaG_FD_155459 | JGI IMG/M metagenome (GOLD analysis project Ga0194063, IMG submission 155459) | Anoxic zone freshwater microbial communities from boreal shield lake in IISD Experimental Lakes Area, Ontario, Canada - Sep2016-L373-20m | ecosystem: Environmental > Aquatic > Freshwater...
TCAATGGACTCATGAACGTCGGCCAATGCAGTGTGGCGTTGCTGCTTCTTGAACGACGCGTAGACCTCCGGAGCCCAGCGCTTGGATAACTCCTTGAGCGTGCTCACGTCCAGATTGCGGTAATGAAAAAAGGCTTCGAGCTTCGGCATGTACCTGACCAGGAAACGTCGGTCCTGCCCGACGCTGTTGCCGCACAGGGGGGAACTCTTCTTGGGGACATACTCTCCGAGAAATGAAATCAACCGTGTTTGTGCCTCTTCCTCGGTAACAGTTGACACCTTCACTTTTTCGATCAGGCCGCTCTTGCCGTGTGTCCCTTTGTTCCATGCGTCCATCTTGTCAAGCTGTTCCTGGCTTTGGTGAATAGTCAACACCGGACCTTCTGTGCGGCTTTCGAGCGCCGGTCCGGTTACCACGACGGCAATTTCGATGATGCGATCCACCTCCGGATCAAGACCGGTCATTTCACAATCAAGCCAGATCAGGTTTTGATCTGATTTTCCAAGTGGCGCTTGGTGTCCAGGAATGTTCTGCGTATTCATGGTCTGAATTGTCGCCGATGGCCTAAACTTGGGCGGCATGGCTGATTCGTCCTATCTTTACTCCCCTTCCTGGATCTTGACTGCCACCTTTACGTTGGCGCTGGCCATTTCCAACACGCTAAAAGTCTGGCTCAGTATCCGGCAGGCCCGCCACGTGGCTCTGCACCGCAACAAAGTACCCACGGCGTTTTCCCAGAACGTACCCCTGTCAGCTCACCGGAAGGCTGCCGACTACACGATCGCGAAGACCCGCACCGGACTGCTGGAAATCGCAATGGGTGTCATCGTACTTGTCGCCTGGACATTGCTTGGAGGACTGTCGGCGCTCAACTTCGCACTACTGCAGTCGCTGGGGGGAGGCATGATCCAGCAAATTGCGCTGTTGGCAAGTTTTGTGCTCATCAGCGGAGTGCTTGATTTGCCTCTGGCGCTGTACCAGACCTTTGTTATTGAAGAGCGTTTCGGATTTAACAAGATGACGCTCCGGCTCTGGCTGATCGACCTGGGCAAGTCATGTTTGATTGGCGCGCTGGTTGGCCTGCCAATTGCGTCCCTGATCTTGTGGCTCATGGGTGCCGCCGGAAACCAATGGTGGCTATGGGCTTGGTGCGTCTGGATGGGTTTCAACCTCATGCTGCTGCTGATCTACCCCACCTTCATCGCTCCGCTGTTCAACAAGTTCACACCTCTGGACGACGAGTCGCTAAGGGCACGCGTGACAGCACTGATGCATCGCTGCGGATTTTCGGCGAAGGGGCTTTTCGTGATGGACGGCAGCAAGCGCAGCGCCCACGCAAATGCATATTTCACTGGATTTGGGGCTGCCAAGCGGGTTGTCTTTTACGACACGCTGGTGGCCAGGCTCTCAGCTGCGGAAGTGGACGCCGTACTGGCACATGAATTGGGCCACTTCAGGCATTGGCATATTGGCAAGCGCATCCTGATGATGTTTGGCCTCAGTCTGCTCTGTTTTTCGTTGGTAGGCTGGCTCGCAAATCAGGTCTGGTTCTACCAGGGACTGGGAGTCGAACCCAACCTGAATGCACCCAACGATGGGCTGGCACTGCTTCTTTTCATGCTGAGCCTTCCCGTCTTTGGTTTCTTCTTGACACCCATCCTGGCAGCTTTGTCGCGTCGCCACGAATTTGAAGCCGATGCTTATGCGGTGGCGAAGACCAGCGGGCCGGACCTGTGCACTGCATTGCTTAAACTGTACGAGGACAACGCCTCGACACTGACGCCAGACCCGATCTATGCGAAGGTCTACTACTCCCATCCTCCGGCCTCTGAGCGCTTGGCACGGATTACGTTCCTGACCGGTTAATGGATTCCGTACGACTCCACGATGGACTGATCGTGGCCGCCTATGGGCGCCATTTTCTGGTCGAAACACCCGAGGGAAGCCGTCTGATCTGCCACTCCCGAGGCAAGAAGAGCGAGGGACTGGTAGGCGACCGGATCCTGTGGCTGGCCACTGGCGACGAAGGCACAGTCGAAAAGATCAAGGAACGAAAGAATGTGCTTTACCGCCAGGACTCCATTCGCACCAAGTCGTTTGCCGCAAACCTGGATCAAATATTGATCCTGATTGCCGCCACGCCTGAATTCTCCAGCAATCAACTATCCCGCGCCCTGATTGCCGCCGAGGCCGAACACATCACCCCCATCATCGGCCTGAACAAGAGCGACTTGATCGAACCTTTCTCCCGCGCCTGGGAGTGGCTGCTCCCTTACAGGCAGATGCATTACGGCGTATTACCTTTGTCGCTCAGACTGTCCGCCGACATAGATCGCGAGAAACTATTGAAGTTGCTCGCAGGAAAGACAACGCTGGTGCTGGGTCCGTCCGGAGCCGGCAAGAGCACCTTAATCAATCTACTGGCGCCCGGCGCCCTGGCACAGACTCGCGAAATTTCCGAAGCCTTGAACTCAGGCAAACACACCACAACCAGCACCACCTGGTACTGGGTGGACAAGGCAAAAACAACCGCTGTGATCGATTCGCCTGGCTTTCAGGAATTTGGGTTGAACCACATTGATGCCGCACGGCTGGCCTCCTACATGCCCGACCTCAAACGGCACGCCTCCCACTGCAAGTTCTATAACTGCAGTCACTTGCACGAACCCGGGTGTGGCGTTCTGGCAGCAGTCGCATCAGACACCAGCGCTGGTGAAATCAGCGCCAACCGCTACAAGATTTACAGCCAGTTGTACGCCGAGCTAAGCGAGCCGGCAAGATATTGATAAAGTCAACCCAGCAAGCGGGCCAGTGTCAGCAGGGCAAGCAACAACATCCACATGACCACTGTGCGCCAGACCAAACCCACGACGACCGCCAAATGAGCCAGTTCCGGTACTTGTCCGGCGAACTGTTCGCTTTGCCCGTCCACCGCCTGTAGACGAATATTCACGGCGCCAGAGGTCGCGGCCAGCACAACACTGTCGTTGTCGCCCACAAAGCGCGGTTCATGACTGCGCCAGCAATCGATTGCTTCCTCAAAACTGCCGACGACGGCAAAGCTCAGCGCTGTCATTCTGCTGGGTATCCAGTCGACAACAATCCATGCGTCATTGGCTGTCTGCCGCAAGGCTTCACTGACTGGTTGATGGTGTGCCTGACTGGTATGACGCCAGTAGCGGGCAACAAATTCTGTCAATCTATAGAGCACAGCACCGGCCGGACCAAAGCCAAAGGCAGCCAGCAATGAATACCAGCTCAAAACACCAAAAACGTGACGATGTGCTGAAAGCACCGAGTGTTCAATCACGTGGCGTACGATCTCGCTACGCGGTAGCTCACTCGCATCAATCTGCTGCCAATTCGCCAGCAATAATCTCGCTCGATCTTCGTCGCCATCAGCCAAAGCATCCCTGATCTGCGTGAAATGAAAACTGAACTGCCTGAACCCCAGCGTTGCATAAAGCACAGCCACACTCCACACAACGGACGCCAGCCACCCCAACCAGGCATCAAGCGCCCAATAGATGGCCATGACGAGCGCGGATGGAGCCAGGACCGAACAACCCCAGGCCAACCAGCCATGAAACGACTTTCCGGCGTCAAAATTTCGCGAACTCCAGCGCACCCACGCGCGCAGACTTGCATGCACCGGATTGCCTCGGCTGAGGGGGCGAGCCTGCTCCAAAAGCAGGGCGACAAGCACAGAAATGAAGCTCATCGGCGCATCATAGCGGACGTGCTGTCAGGCAGATAGCAGACGGTAGAAATTGCGCAACATGCCTGCAGTGGCACCCCAGATAAATCGTTGCGCCGACTTGTCCTGATAGGGCATCGAAAACCACTCCCTTCGGACGCCTTCCCACTCAAAAGCGTGACGTCGGTGGTGGGATGGGTTCATCAGGAACTCCAATGGCACCTCAAACACGTCAGCCACCTCATAACCGTTCGGACTCAACGCGAACCCAGGTTGCACCAAGGCGATGACCGGCGTAATGATGAATGCCGTTCCCGTAACGTAGTGGGGCAAGACGCCCAGCACATCCACCAGAGCCGGATCCAGTCCGATTTCTTCCTCGGCTTCACGCAGTGCCGTGGCCGATGCGTCGGCATCCTCCTTGTCGGCCTTGCCACCGGGAAAGGCGATTTGTCCTGAATGGTTTGAAAGATGCTTGGTGCGTTCCGTCAGCAAGACGGTCGGTTGCTCACGCATCACGATGGGAACCAGTACGGCTGCCTGAATTGGAGTCCGATCCGAGAAACTCTTCTCAGCCCATACTTCGGGTTCCCAGGCAGGTAGAGCCGCAAACCGCAGGCGCAAAGCCGCTGGCTGCAGGACGTCCAGTCCCACAGCCGGCAAATGTGAATCAACACCCAGTATCGGCACCTGAGAGGGATCAAAGTTTGGCAACTTTGACAAAGGAATTTCGATCGAACTCGTCAAAATGAGGTATCAAAAAAAAGCCGCCACAAGCACAAGCTGGGGCGGCAGTTCAAAGAACAATTCGCTCTATTCGGTAACTGCCTTGCTGACATTCTTTTTCGTCGACAGCTTTTCCTTGATGCGAGCAGACTTCCCACTGCGATCACGCAGATAGTAGAGCTTGGCGCGACGGACATCGCCACGACGCTTGATTTCAATGCTGGCGATCAACGGACTGTAGGTCTGGAACGTGCGCTCAACACCTTCTCCGCTGGAGATCTTGCGAACAATAAAACCACTGTTGAGGCCGCGATTGCGCTTGGCAATTACAACCCCTTCGTAGGCCTGCAAACGCTTGCGGGTGCCTTCAACGACGTTCACGTTGACGATGACCATGTCACCAGTGGAGAATTCAGGGATGGTTTTCCCAAGACGAGCAATTTCTTCCTGCTCAAGGGTTTGAATCAAGTTCATGATGGCCTCTTATGATCTTGGCAGCGCCAGTGTCCGGATTGACACAAAAGCTCGGTTGGCGACGCAACATAGCGGCCTGCCAGAGGATCTGTAAACCGAAGATTATAGCCTGCGTCGCAGAAACAGGGCGAAATGCCCTAGGCAAGGCCAGCGAGGAAGGCTTCGTCGGCGACGCTCAGATTTCCGGCGCGGCGTGCATGATCTATCAATTCAGGACGCAAAGCCACCGTCAACGTCAAACGCTGCTGACGCCGCCACGATTCAATCTGCTCGTGATGACCCGACAGCAGCACGTCCGGCACGCCCAGACCCGACCATACTTCTGGTCGTGTGTAGTGCGGACAATCCAGCAGCCCGTCCAGCGCCGGATTAAAACTGTCCTGCTGGTGACTGTCAGCCGTATTCAATACGCCCGGCTGCAAGCGCGCAACTGCGTCCAGCAACGCCATGGCCGGAATCTCACCCCCCGACAGCACGAAGTCACCCAGACTGATCTGTTCTGTCACATGCGCATCAATGAATCGCTGGTCAATCCCCTCGTAGCGGCCACATATCAGGGTGGCGCCCTCGCTCTGCGCCCACCGAGTCACCATGGAGTGATTCAGTTGACGGCCCACAGGAGAAAACAGCACAACAGGAGGACTTTTTGCACGTTGGGCCCGGATTGCTTGCAGACACAGCGTCAAGGGCTCGGCCATCATGATCATGCCAGGGCCCCCTCCAAACGGTCGATCATCCACCCGTCGGTAGTTTCCAGCCGCAAAGTCACGCGGATTGAACAATTTGACATCCACCTGACCCGATTCAAATGCGCGCCGCGTGATGCCGGCCGTCAGGAAGGCGCTGAACATCTCCGGGAACAGAGTAACGATATCGAATCGCATAACAAGCTATTCAATATTCGGCTTGCCAGTCAACCACTACGCGCCCTGCCGCCAGATCCACATCGTCCACGTAGACCGACACAAAAGGTATCATCCGCTCTATCCTTTTGCCCTCCAGTTCGGATTCCATGACCAGCACGGTCTGTGCTCCGGTTGAAAGCAGTTCGGTCACCGTGCCAAGCGTCACACCCTCGCGGTTGAGAACAGTCAGGCCGATCAGGTCAACCCAATAGTATTCATCTTTCTGAGCAGTTGGAAAACTGCCTCTGGAAACAAAAATACGAGCACCGCGTAACGACTCCGCAGCGTCCCGGTCATCAACTTCACGGGCTGAAGCGACAACCATACCGGAGTGCATCTTGGCCTGGATGATAGCCAGCCTGGCCACGCCGGCAAAAGTCCTGGCGCCCTTTTCAGCAGGCATCAAGAACCATCGTTTGGAAGAAACAAGCGCCTCTGGATCGGCGCTATAGGGCACTACTCTGAACCAGCCCTTGATGCCCCAGGCATCACTGATACGCCCAACTTCGATGGCATCCGACGGAAGGTCGGCCGCTTCGAGGCCAGGCAACATCACAACAATCGCATCAAGCTGCTTTTTTTGCCGCTTGAGCCACCAAACGTTCCACCGTCGGGGAGGCCTGAGCGCCAACGCTCCTCCAGTACGTCAGGCGGTCCTGCGCAATACGGATGCTTTCTTCTGTGGCCGTGGCGATCGGGTTATAAAAACCGATGCGCTCGATGAAGCGTCCATCGCGACGGGTACGCTTGTCGGCAACAACAATATTGAAAAACGGGCGAGCCTTAGCACCGCCACGGGCGAGTCGAATAACGACCATGGTATATCCTTTGGGTAGCGGAGTTTTATGTCCACCAGTAAATTGAGCACTTCAATCAGCGCTTGAGACACGCGACATGACCACCTGGCCAGCGACACGCTGAATAGTCCTTGATTATAACGTTTTCAATATTTATGACCACCATCCGTCCCAGTCAACCGCAAGATGTCCCTGACATTGCTGCAATCTATGCCCACCATGTACTGGTCGGCACAGGCACTTTCGAAACGGAGCCCCCTTCGCTCAGCGACATGGCAGATCGGCGCGCCGACGTACTGGCCAAGGGCCTGCCGTACCTGGTCGCTGTTGATGGTAGCAAGGTACTGGGTTTTGCCTACTGCAACTGGTTCAAGCCCCGACCAGCCTATCGATTTTCAGCCGAGGACTCCATTTATCTGGCGCCAGCCGCTCAGGGGCAGGGTCTTGGACGAGTACTACTGAATGAACTTGCATCGCAGGCCGAGCGGTCTGGCGTCCGAAAACTGATCGCAGTTATCGGCGACTCAAGCAATCTTGGATCTGTTGCGGTCCACCGTTCGGTCGGTTTCAGGCCGGTAGGCGTTCTCAAATCCTGTGGCTGGAAATTCGACCGATGGCTGGACGTCGTCCTGATGGATATGCCACTCGGCCCAGCAGATAGTTGCTCACCACACTAAAAAATCTGCAAGCTGACCCAGTAGGCAATTGCAGCAACAAAGGCGGTCGCTGGAATGGTCAAAATCCAGGCCCAGATAATATTTCCGGCGACACCCCAGCGCACGGCACTGGCTCGCTGGGTAGCACCAACGCCCACAATCGCCCCGGTGATGGTGTGTGTCGTCGATACCGGAATACCAAGAATTGCGGCCATGAAAAGGGTAATCGCGCCCCCGGTTTCAGCGCAGAATCCATGCACTGGCTTTAACTTTGTCAACCTTTGCCCCATCGTTTTGACGATGCGCCAACCGCCAAACAGTGTCCCCATGGCAATCGCCGTATAGCAGCTGAGCACTACCCAGGTCGGTGGCGATTTGTCACTTGCCACGCTGTAGCCGGTGGCGATCAAAAGCATCCAGACAATACCGATGGTCTTCTGTGCGTCGTTGCCCCCATGACCCAGGCTGTAGGCGCCCGCCGACACCAGTTGGAGTCGGCGAAACCAGCGATCAACTCGACTCGGTGTGCTGCGACGCAAAAGCCAGGACACTGAAATCAGCATTACTGACCCAAGCAGAAATCCCATCAGCGGCGACACAAAAATAAAGATCACCGTCTTCCATATGCTCGAGGCCACAAGGGCGGAAGCACCGGCCTTCGAAATAACCGCGCCAACAATGCCGCCAATCAAGGCGTGTGAGGAACTGCTCGGAATGCCGTAATACCAGGTAATGAAATTCCAGCTGATAGCTCCGACCAACGCACCAAACACCACATTCACATCAACGACGCCTGGCTGAGCGAGCCCTTTCCCGATCGTGGCTGCGACGCTCAGGTGGAAAACAAATATTGCAATGAAGTTGAAAACCGCCGCAAAAAGTACGGCCTGCCCAGGCTTCAGAACACCGGTCGAAACAACGGTTGCAATGGAGTTTGCCGCGTCATGAAAACCATTCATGAAATCGAAGGCGAGCGCCAGCAGAACCAGCAAGGCCACCACCCACAGTCCGACCTGAGCTGATGCCATGGCAGGCAATCCTCAGGAATTCTCGAGGACGATGCCCTCGATCACATTGGCGACGTCTTCGCACTTATCGGTGATGGTCTCAAGCAACTCATAGATCGCCTTGAGTTTGATCACCTCCCGCACATCTGGCTCTTCGCGAAAAAGCTTGCTCATGGCACTGCGCATCACGCGATCAGCATCAGACTCCAGCTGATCAATTTCCTCGCAGGTTTTCAGCGCCGCCGCGGCCGTCGCCGGATCTGCAATCTTGGCCAGCATGGAAACTGCGTCGCGCACCCTTTCACAGCATTTCACACTCAAATCGGTCAGTCGGGTGATGTCTTCGGTCATGTGATGCACGTCATACAAGGCCATGGTTTCGGCCGAATCCTGAATCAGATCGGCGATATCGTCCATCGTATTGATCAGGGTGTGAATTTGCTCCCGATCAATTGGCGTAATGAACGTTATGTGAATAGCCTTGTTGACATCGTGCGTAACCCGGTCAGCGGCGCGCTCGGCATTGTCCACATCCTGATTGTATTTTTGACGCAGATGCGGATCACTGTAGTTGGCGACCAACTTGGAGAACGCCATGGCAGCCTCGACGATGCGATCGGCGTGCTGGTTGAACATCTCAAAAAAATTGCCTTCCCGCGGCAACAGCTTGCCAAAAAACATGGCGGACTCCTGAAGGGAACATGTCAAACTTTTGACGACTTTGTGACTGCGCGAAGTTTAACCGCCTGACCTCCAAATATGGCCCCGAGGAATCAAGCAGTTCGAAAAATAAAATACACCGCGCCAGCCATGCACAAAGCCGCCCAAACGTAGTCCAATTTAGAGGATTCCTTGCGATAGAGCAAAGCAACAATGAAAATGCCCCACAAGAAATGTTGTGGGGCATCCCTTAAACATCCGTCCCGAATCGATCGGAGACGTCGGCTACAGATTAAACCGTTGCATCGTCCTTGACACTGTTCGCGGCATCGGTGTAATCCTTGACCTTGTCGAAATTCAGGTACTGATAGACCTTGTCACTGGCAGCAGTCAAGACACCCATGTCAGCCATGTACTCCGCTTTGCTCGGAATGCGCCCGAGTTTGGAGCAGATCGCAGCCAACTCGGCGCTGCCAAGATAGACGTAGCTATTCTTTCCCAACCGATTCGGGAAGTTGCGCGTGGAAGTGGAGAACACGGTCGCACCCTCGCGCACCTGCGCCTGGTTGCCCATGCACAGGCTACAACCCGGCATTTCCATGCGCGCGCCGGCAGACCCAAGAACGCCGTAATGTCCCTCCTCTGTCAGTTGCTTGGCATCCATTTTTGTCGGTGGGGCCATCCACAATTTCACTGGAATGTCACGCTTGTTCTCCAGCAATTTGCTGGCGGCCCGGAAATGACCGATGTTGGTCATGCAGGAACCAATAAAGACCTCATCGATCTTGGCACCTGCCACTTCCGACAAGGTCTTGACGTCGTCCGGATCATTCGGGCAGGCCACGATGGGCTCCCGGATATCGGCGAGGTCAATTTCAATGACGGCTGCATACTCGGCGTCAGCGTCACCCTTGAGCAACTGCGGATCCTGCAGCCAGGCTTGCATGGCCTTGATACGGCGGTTGATGGTACGCACGTCCGAATAACCAGAGGCAATCATCCATTTCAGCATCGTGATGTTGCTTGTGATGTACTCGATGATGGGCTCTTTGTTCAGATGCACGGTGCAGCCACCAGCGCTGCGTTCGGCCGAAGCATCACTGAGCTCAAATGCCTGCTCTACCTTCAGATTGGGCAGACCTTCAATCTCAAGAATGCGTCCCGAAAAAATGTTCTTCTTGCCCTGTTTGGCAACGGTCAACAAGCCAGCCTTGATGGCATACAGCGGTATCGCATTGACCAGATCCCGCAGCGTGATACCGGGTTGCATGTCCCCCTTGAACCGCACCAGCACACTCTCGGGCATGTCGAGTGGCATCACGCCGGTAGCGGCACCAAACGCGACCAAACCGGAACCGGCCGGGAAACTGATGCCAATGGGAAAACGGGTATGGCTGTCACCGCCCGTTCCTACAGTATCAGGCAACAGCATGCGATTCAGCCAGCTGTGGATGATGCCGTCACCTGGGCGCAAGGGAACACCGCCGCGTGTACTCATGAATTCCGGCAGTTCGTGATGCATCTTGACATCCACCGGCTTCGGGTACGCGGCCGTATGACAAAACGATTGCATGACCAGGTCCGCACTGAAACCCAGACAAGCCAGATCCTTCAGTTCGTCGCGGGTCATGGGGCCGGTCGTGTCTTGCGAGCCGACGCTGGTCATCCTCGGCTCACAATAAGTGCCAGGACGCACACCCTCGCCTTCTGGCAGGCCGCAGGCACGACCGACCATTTTTTGAGCCAGCGTGAACCCCTTGCCAGAGTCTACCGGGTTCTGCGGCAGTCGGAACAGGGTGCTTGCGGGTAAGCCCAGCGCCTCTCGCGCCTTGGCCGTAAGGCCCCGACCAACGATCAGGGGGATGCGGCCGCCTGCGCGCACCTCGTCAAACAGCACATCGCTCTTGACCTTGAATTCGGCGATCACCTTGCCGTCTTTGAGCGCCTTGCCCTCATACGGCCGAAGATCCACCACATCACCCATATTCATCTGACTGACGTCAAGTTCAATCGGCAGCGCACCAGAATCTTCCATGGTGTTATAAAAAATCGGCGCGATTTTTGAACCGAGACAGACGCCGCCAAAACGCTTGTTCGGAACGAACGGAATGTCCTCGCCAGTGAACCACAACACGGAATTGGTGGCCGACTTGCGTGAGGAGCCGGTACCCACCACATCGCCGACGTAAGCCACCAAATTGCCTTTGGCTTTGAGACCGTCGATGAACTTGACCGGACCGCGTTTGCCGTCTTCTTCGGGCACGACGCCAGGTCGCGCATTTTTGTGCATGGCCAAAGCGTGCAAGGGAATGTCGGGGCGACTGAATGCGTCTGGTGCTGGAGACAAATCGTCCGTATTGATCTCACCCTCGACCTTGAAAACGGTCAGGATGATCGACTTCGCAACTTCGGGACGCGAGGTAAACCACTCAGCGTCAGCCCAGCTCTGTAGAACGGCCTTGGCGTTGGCGTTGCCTATTTCTGCCTTCTCCTGTACGTCGTGGAATTGATCGAACATCAGCAGTGTTTTCTTCAAGCCTTCGGCCGCAACGGTTCCCACCGTCGAATCGTCAAGCAGATCAACCAGGGGGCTGATGTTGTAGCCACCCAGCATGGTCCCGAGCAACTGTGTTGCCTTCTCGCGCGAGATCAGCGAACACTTTTCAGAGCCATGTGCCACAGCGGCAAGATAGCTCGCCTTCACTTTGGCTGCGTCATCAACACCCGCTGGCACGCGATGCGTTATCAAATCCAGCAAGGTGGCTGCTTCACCTGACGGTGGATTTTTCAGAAGTTCAATCAATTCGCCGGTCTGCCCGGCAGAAAGGGGCAGCGGTGGAATGCCGAGGGCTGCGCGTTCAGCGACATGGACGCGATAGTTCTGCAACATAATTACTCCTTATCAATATCAATAAAACGGTATGGCACCCATAAGCAGGGCCAATCTTCCAACTATTTAGTGGGGGTCGCGTCAAGAATACTGGGCAAAGGATTTTTCTTCAAGTTTTCAGCCACCACAGCCTGATTCGGACTGATACATTCGTCAGCCAGACGCTGACCCAGTTTTTGGCTCATCAACATCGATTTATTACCCAACTGCAGCCACATCGCCCCTGCTCTAGGGTCTTCAAGACGGATGGCGCCAGTGCGGCTGTTCACCGGATGCATGCGAAAAGTCATATTCTTGGTTCGAACCCAAAAAACTCCGGGTCTTTTTTCACTTGGCGTGATCGTGACCGATGCCCCCAATTCGCAGGGGATCACTCCAACATGGACCAGCTTCGCCAGTTCAAGCTCTTCGGCAGTCAAATTCAACTGAACATCATCGTCAATCGGCGTCATTTCTTCCACTGCCTTGAGTGCAGAGCGACGCACGCCGGGCGTCAGTTTGGGCGTCGCGGCTGCCGCCTTGGTCTGTGCAGACACGGACGGGCCGACCTGAGACAGGGCCAGCGCGGGCACTGCCATCGCCAGAGCGAGGAACAAAACAGACTTCATGGCATCCCCCAGAACCGATTGAGTTGATGGGCGATGCGAGGGGCCAGAATTGCGCTCCCGTCAACCGCACGCCGCGCCAAAAAATATCGCACAGCTGGCGTCAAAGCCGGCTGCGCGACAGCATTACCTGGCAAATTGTATTAGCCGATCAGATGGGCAACACCCGCTTGCTCGTCTTGCAGTTCCTTGAGTGTCTTGTTGATGCATTCCTGGCTGAATGCGTCAATTGGCAAGCCCTCAACCACTTTGTACTCGCCGCCTGAGCATGTCACGGCAAAACCAAACATCGTGTCCTTGGGGATCCCATACTGGCCATCCGACGGGATACCCATGGTGACCCACCGGCCATTGCTGCCGAGTACCCAGTCACGCATGTGATCAATGGCCGCATTGGCAGCAGAAGCCGCTGACGAGACGCCGCGTGCGGCAATGATGGCAGCGCCGCGCTTGCCGACGGTCGGCAAGAAGGTGTTGGCATTCCAGTCCTGATCGTTGATCATTTCCTTGACGCTGGCGCCATTGATGGTCGCGAAGCGATAGTCAGCGTACATGGTCGGCGAATGGTTACCCCAAACTGCCATTTTCTCTATGTCCGCCACCGCCTTGCCAGTCTTGGAAGCCAGCTGACTCAGGGCGCGGTTGTGGTCCAGTCGAAGCATGGCGGTAAAGTTCTTGCGCGGCAAATCAGGCGCACTCTTCATCGCGATATAAGCATTCGTATTGGCAGGGTTACCAACCACCAGAACCTTGACGTCGCGACTGGCCACCGCATTCAGGGCCTTTCCCTGCTCAGTGAAAATTGCGCCGTTGACGGCCAGCAATTCGGCGCGCTCCATACCAGGCCCCCGGGGTCGCGAACCAATCAACAGAGCGTAATCAGCATCTTTGAAGGCAGTCATCGGGTCAGCATGCGCCTGCATCCCGACCAACAAGGGAAATGCGCAGTCCTGCAGTTCCATCATCACACCCTGCAAAGCCGCCTGGGGCTTCTCCAAAGGAACCTCCAGCAGTTCAAGAATGACGGGTTGGTCCTTGCCCAGCATCTCGCCAGAGGCGATGCGGAACAGGATGGCGTAACCTATTTGACCTGCTGCGCCGGTAACGGCGACGCGGACGGGCTTTTTGCTCATGGTGAGACTCCAGAGTTGTTGTGAAACCGGGTTCCGGGTAGCTCAAACGGGATGCTGAACCCCACAGAATGCGCTGCTAGTTTACTCTGGAATGTCTCAAACTCGAAATTTGTCTTATGTCTTATATAAGATAAGATGAGTCTCAAACGCACCAAGCCAAATAGGGTTGCACACGCATGATCATTTCACCGCTCCCACCTAGCGAAACCAGCCCCTCCGCGAACGACAACGGGTCCGCCCTAACGCCTTCCTTCAGTCCGCTTTACCAGCAAATCAAGGGCATGATACTCAACAGTCTGCGACTTGGCGAATGGAAACCAGGAGAGGCAATTCCCAGCGAAATGGACCTGGCGATACGCTTTCGTGTCAGTCAGGGCACGGTGAGAAAAGCCATTGATGACCTGGCGGCTGAGCATTTGCTGGTGCGGCGGCAGGGAAAAGGGACCTTTGTCGCAACCCATGCCGAACAGCAGGTGCAGTTCCGCTTCTTGAAACTTGTGCCGAACAACGGCAATCCGGGCAGCGAAGGGCCGGCCCATCGGGATATCGTGCAATGTCGTCGCAGCAGCGCGAGTGCCGATATTGCCCGCGCGCTGGCCTTGCGCACAGGGGATGCCGTGCTGCAGGCACGCCGTGTCCTCAGTTTTCTTGACACGCCCGCCATTCTCGAAGACATCTGGCTGCCAGCGGCCCCCTTCAAGGGTCTGACCGCCGAGCGGTTGGCGAACTATCAGGGCCCGATGTACGCCTTGTTTGAAACCGAATTCAATATGCGCATGGTTCGTGCAGAAGAAAAGATACGCGCCGAACCAGCCACGCAAGGACAGGCCGAACTGCTGAAGATCGCTCAGGGCACCCCGCTACTCAGCGTCGAACGCATTGCCTACACCTACAAGGATGTGCCAATGGAACTGCGGCGCGGCTACTATCGCACCGACACTCACTACTATCACAACCGATTAAGCTGAGTGTGCCAAGGGCTTGCGTGTCTGCCATAGAATTTCCAAGCAAACAACGGGTGATTGCAGCGCAGCGCTTACCCGCAACAAGGAAAACAAAGCATGTCTGAATTATCACCAAGCACAGCAACAAAACGACCCGAATTTCGCAATATTCACGCTTTCAGGGACCTGCCGAGCTACCGATGGCCACCAGCTGCGGTCGTGTCCGGCATGCATCGTGCCAGCGGACTGATGATGTTCTTGCTGCTGCCCTTCATCATCTGGATGTTCGACAACTCGATTTCTTCCGAAATTTCATTTGCGAAATTCAGGTCGGCCTTCAATGTCGGCATGCTGGGCTTGCCTGGCCTGATCTGGAAACTCGTGGCACTGGCGCTCATATGGGCCTATTTGCATCACTTCCTCGCGGGTCTGCGCCACCTCTGGATGGACGCCAGCCACGCTGCCGTCAGCAAAGAATTTGGCAAGTCGTCAGCGCTCATCGTCATGTCAATGAGCGTCGGTCTGACGGTTGTGCTGGGCGCAAAGCTGTTTGGCATCTATTAAGGAAAGCATCATGTCGGTCAATTTCGGCTCCAAGCGCCTCGTTGTGGGCGCACATTACGGTCTGCGCGACTGGCTGGCCCAGCGCGTGACTGCAGCGTTGATGGCCCTTTTTACGCTGCTGGTTCTGGCCCAAGTCCTCTTCAGTCATGGTCCGATCGGCTACGACCAGTGGGCTGGCATCTTTTCACCGCAATGGATGAAGGCACTGACCTTCAGCGTCATCGTCGCCCTCGCATTTCACGCCTGGGTCGGCATGCGCGAAATCTGGATGGATTACATCAAGCCCGTCGGTCTGCGTCTTTTCCTGCAGGCATTTGCCCTCGTCTGGCTTCTTTCCTGCAGCGGATGGGCGATACAGGTGCTGTGGCGCCAGTAAGCCTTTGCCAAGTCATGCCGTCCCGGTAACAACTGCCCTTTTGACATCCATTTCAAACCCATCATGACCGTTACATCCAAACTTCCGAGACGCCAATTCGACGTCGTCATCGTCGGCGCCGGCGGCTCAGGCATGCGCGCCTCACTACAGCTGGCGCGAGCCGGTCTGAAAGTCGCAGTGTTATCAAAAGTCTTCCCAACGCGATCCCACACGGTTGCAGCGCAAGGTGGCATCGGTGCATCGCTGGGGAATATGTCGGAAGACAATTGGCACTACCACTTCTACGACACCGTCAAAGGATCAGACTGGCTCGGAGATCAGGACGCCATCGAATACATGTGCCGTGAGGCACCGAAGGTCGTGTACGACCTGGAGCACATGGGCATGCCGTTTGATCGCAACCCCGACGGCACGATCTACCAGCGCCCCTTCGGCGGCCACACTGCCAACTATGGCGAAAAACCGGTACAGCGCGCTTGTGCCGCGGCCGACCGCACCGGACACGCCATGCTGCACACGCTGTACCAGCAAAACGTCAAGGAAAAGACCAGCTTTTTTGTCGAATGGCTGGCGCTTGACCTGATTCGTGACACTGCGGGCGATGTCGTCGGGGTAACTGCGCTGGAAATGGAAACCGGCGATATCCACATCTTTGAATCGAAAACCACGCTGCTGGCCACCGGTGGGGCTGGCCGCATCTTTGCCGCCTCGACCAACGCTTTCATCAACACGGGGGACGGACTGGGCATGGCCGCGCGCGCCGGCATCCCGCTGGAAGACATGGAATTTTGGCAATTCCATCCGACCGGCGTGCACGGTGCCGGCGTGCTCCTCACCGAAGGCTGCCGTGGCGAAGGCGCCATTCTGCGCAACGGCAGTGGCGAAAGGTTCATGGAGCGTTATGCGCCGGCCTATAAAGACCTGGCACCGCGGGACTATGTATCACGCTGCATGGATCAGGAGATCAAGGAAGGTCGCGGCTGCGGACCAAACAAGGACTATATCAACCTCGACATGACGCACCTGGGCGCCCAGACCATCATGAAGCGCTTGCCGTCCGTGTTTGAAATTGGTCACAACTTTGCCAATGTCGACATCACCAGGGAGCCAATTCCGGTCGTACCCACCATCCATTACCAGATGGGCGGCATTCCCACGAATATTCACGGTCAGGTGGTCACTCAAAACGCCACGAACCAGAGCGAGATTGTCAACGGGCTTTACGCGGTCGGAGAATGCGCTTGCGTCAGCGTCCATGGTGCCAACCGGCTGGGCACGAATTCCCTGCTTGATCTGCTGGTGTTTGGTCGGGCGGCGGGCAATCACATCGTCGAGTTCAACAAGGAAACCAGGGCTCACAAACCCTTGCCGCAGGACGCTGCAGATGCGACGCTGGCGCGCATCGCCCGTCTGGACGCCACCAGCAGTGGTGAGTATTCACAGGACGTAGCCAACGATATCCGCAGCACCATGCAACAGCACGCTGGCGTGTTCCGCACACAAGCGAGCATGGACGAAGGCGTGGCCAAGATCGCCGCTTTGCGCGAGCGCGTCCAGAGCATCACTTTGACAGACAAATCCAGGATCTTTAACACCGCCCGGATCGAGGCGCTGGAGGTAGAGAACCTGATTGAAGCAGCGCAGGCCACCATCGTCTCTGCCGCCGCCCGGCACGAAAGCCGCGGCGCCCATTCAGTCAATGACTACGCTGACAGCCCGGAGCATCCTAACGGGCGCAATGACGCCGACTGGCACAAGCACACATTGTGGTACCGCGAAGGCAACCGCCTGTCCTACAAGCCCGTCCAGATGAAGCCGCTGACGGCGCAGTCGGTGCCGCTCACTGTGCGCAGCTTTTAAAGAGAACAACCATGTCAAAACGCATATTTCAGATCTACCGCTACAACCCCGATGCAGATGCAAAACCGTATATGCAGACCATTGAGGTGGAACTGGACGGCAGCGAGCGCATGCTCTTGGACGCCTTGGTGAAGCTCAAGGCCCAGGACCCCAGCATCAGTTTTCGCAAGTCCTGCCGCGAAGGTGTGTGTGGCTCCGACGCCATGAACATCAATGGCAAGAACGGCCTGGCCTGTCTGACCAATATGCGCACGCTGCCCGGCACCATCGTTCTCAAACCACTGCCCGGACTGCCCGTGGTGCGGGACCTGATCGTCGATATGACGCAGTTCTTCAAGCAGTACAACTCCATCAAACCCTACCTGATCAGCAGCAGCGTGGCGCCAGAGAAGGAGCGTCTACAGAGTCCGCAGGAACGCGAAGAACTCAATGGCTTGTATGAATGCATCCTGTGTGCCAGCTGTTCCACTTCCTGTCCCAGTTTCTGGTGGAATCCGGACAAATTTGTCGGCCCGGCCGGTCTCCTGCAGGCCTACCGCTTTCTTGCCGACAGCCGCGACGAGGCGACGGCCGAACGCCTGGACAACCTGGAAGACCCGTACCGACTCTTTCGCTGTCACACCATCATGAATTGCGTGGAGGTGTGTCCCAAGGGGCTCAATCCAACCCGGGCAATTGGAAAAATCAAGGAAATGATGGTGATGCGTACGGTTTGACTTCGATCAACATCTGGGCCAATCAGCCATGGTACAAAGCAGCAACCTGATCGATGCGAGAAGTCTGAGCAAGCTGAAATGGCGCTGCCGTCGCGGTTTGCTTGAGAACGATATTTTCATCGAACGATTTTTCAGACGCTTCGAGTCCAGCCTGACCGTCAGTCAGTCACAAGGGCTCCTGGCTTTGATGGATCTGGGTGACAACGATCTGCTGGACCTGCACCTGGAACGCAAAACCCTGGCGCAAGTCGACGTTGATCTGGATCGCGGTGATGTGCGTGAAGTTTTGTGTATGTTGAGAAAACCCCTTGAAAGGCAAGAATATGAAATTAGCTGACAACAAAGCCACCCTGTCGTTTAGTAACGGCAGTCCCAGCATCGAATTGCCTGTCTATCAGGGCAGTGTTGGACCGGACGTGGTGGATATCCGCAAACTGTATGGCCAAACCGGCATGTTCACTTACGACCCAGGGTTCCTGTCCACAGCGTCCTGCCAGTCGACCATCACCTACATCGACGGAGACAAGGGAGAACTGTTGTATCGCGGCTATCCGATTGAGCAACTTGCGACGAATTGCGATTTCCTCGAAACCTGCCATTTGCTGCTGTACGGAAACCTGCCCAATGCGACGGCGAAGGCCGATTTCACGAAACGTGTGACCCGTCACACCATGGTCAATGAGCAGATGCAATTCTTCCTGCGCGGCTTCCGGCGCGATGCCCATCCGATGGCCATCATGACCGGTCTGGTCGGCGCCCTCTCTGCGTTTTATCATGACAGCACCGACATCAACAATCCAGAGCATCGTGAGATTGCTGCGCTGCGCCTGATTGCAAAGATGCCGACGCTGGTGGCGATGGCCTACAAGTACAGCATGGGTCAGCCCTATATGTACCCGAAGAACGAAATGAGTTATGCAGGTAATTTCCTGCACATGATGTTTGCCACCCCGTGCGAAGAGTACGTCGTCAACCCGGTCATTGAACGCGCCCTGGACCGCATCTTCATCCTGCACGCCGACCACGAGCAAAACGCCTCCACCTCGACGGTTCGCCTGTGCGGCAGCTCCGGCACCAACCCGTTCGCGGCCATCGCTGCGGGTGTGGCGTGTCTGTGGGGTCCGGCACACGGTGGCGCCAACGAGGCCTGCCTGAACATGCTTGGAGAGATTCAGGCCAGCGGCGGCATTGCCAAGGTCGGTCAGTTCATGGAACAGGTCAAGGACAAGAATTCCGGCGTCAAGCTGATGGGATTCGGGCACCGGGTCTACAAGAATTACGATCCGCGTGCCAAACTCATGCAGGAAACCTGCAAGGAAGTGCTTGGCGCACTCGGTCTCGAAAATGACCCGCTGTTCAAACTGGCCATGGCGCTCGAAAAGATCGCGCTGGAAGACGATTATTTTGTCTCACGCAAGCTCTACCCGAACGTCGACTTCTACTCTGGCATCGTGCAACGCGCCATCGGCATTCCGGTCAATATGTTCACCGGTGTTTTTGCACTGGCCCGCACGGTCGGCTGGATCGCACAGTTGAACGAAATGATCAGTGATCCTGAGTACAAGATTGGCCGCCCACGCCAGTTGTTCTCTGGCTCAGTCACCCGCAACGTTCCGCCCATGGCGCAACGCTAAGCCAAACTGATTTGGCGTGCCCGCCGGCTGGCGACACCGGCGGGCGTTTTTGTTTGCGGCGCAGCATCGCTCAATGCGGCCGTTTAAAATCACGCCACACCAAGGAAAAATATGGGTCGCAACGATATTCAGCCACACGGACGCACGCTCTACGACAAGCTCTGGGACGAGCACGTGGTTCACACTGAAGAAGACGGAACCGCCCTGCTCTACATCGATCGTCACCTGGTGCACGAAGTCACCAGTCCGCAAGCCTTTGAGGGGCTGCGTCAAACCGGTCGCAAGCTGTGGCGTGTCAGCTCGATTGTCGCCACCGCCGACCACAATACCCCTACTACCGGTTGGGAATTAGGCTACGACGGCATCACCGACCCGACCAGCAAGGAGCAGGTCCTGACACTGGACGCCAATATGCGGGAAATTGGTTTGGCGACCTACTTCCCCTTCTTGTCCAGACGACAGGGCATTGTGCACGTCATCGGCCCTGAAAATGGCGCAACGCTGCCCGGTATGACCGTCGTTTGCGGTGATTCACACACTTCGACGCACGGCGCCTTCGGTGCCCTGGCCCATGGCATTGGCACCAGTGAAGTCGAACATGTGATGGCGACCCAGACCCTGCTGGCGAAGAAGGCCAGGAACATGCTGGTACGTATTGATGGCATTCTGCCCAAAGGCTGCGGCGGCAAGGATATCGTGTTGGCCGTCATCGGCAGGATCGGTACCGCGGGTGGAACCGGTTACACCATTGAATTTGGCGGCTCCGCCATGGCAGCGTTGAGCATGGAAGGTCGCATGACCGTCTGCAACATGGCGATTGAGGCCGGCGCGCGTGCCGGCCTGGTCGCCGTCGATGACAAAACCATCTCCTACGTCAAGGGTCGTCCGCTGGCACCGGGCCAGGGTGCCGGCACCGACGCCTCGGCCGCCATGGAGTGGGATCTGGCAGTGGCGTACTGGAAGACCTTGCACAGCGATGCGAACGCCGTGTTTGACGCCGTCGTGGTGCTCGATGCCAGCCAGATCGTGCCCCAGGTGAGCTGGGGCACCTCGCCCGAAATGGTGCTCGGCATTGACGGCCTGATCCCTGATCCCGACAAAGAAAAAGACCCCGGCAAGCGCGGCGCGATAGAACGTGCCCTGGTCTACATGGGCCTGAAGCCAGGCAAAGCGGTGAATGATCTGTTTGTCGACAAGGTTTTTATCGGGTCCTGCACCAACAGCCGGATTGAAGATATGCGCGAGGCGGCGAGCATGGTAAAAAAGCTCGGACGCAAAGTAGCCAGCAATGTCAAATTGGCGCTGGTCGTACCTGGCTCGGGCCTGGTCAAGGAGCAGGCTGAACGCGAAGGGCTGCATGAAATTTTCAAAACCGCCGGGTTCGAATGGCGAGAGCCAGGTTGCTCCATGTGTCTGGCTATGAATGCCGACCGACTGGAGCCGGGCGAGCGTTGTGCTTCCACCAGCAACCGAAATTTTGAAGGGCGCCAGGGCGCGGGCGGACGCACGCATCTGGTCAGTCCCGCCATGGCCGCTGCGGCCGCCATTCATGGTCACTTTGTTGACGTCAGAAAATTTGCTTAAACAGGCTGCCACAGAAAGCATCATGCAGAAATTCACCTTGCACACGGGACTGGTCGCCCCGCTTAACCGCGAAAATGTCGACACCGACGCGATCATTCCCAAGCAGTTCCTGAAATCCATTCGCAAGACCGGTTTCGGACAGAACTTGTTTGACGAATGGCGCTACCTTGATGCCGGCTTTCCGGGGCAAGACCCGAACAGCCGCCGGCCCAACCCGGACTTCGTACTGAACTTGCCACGCTACAAAAACGCATCCATCCTGCTGGCACGCAAGAACTTTGGCTGCGGCTCCTCGCGCGAACATGCGCCCTGGGCGCTTGACCAGTATGGCTTTCGCGCCATTCTTGCCCCAAGTTACGCCGACATTTTCTTCAACAACAGCTTCAAGAATGGCTTGTTGCCCATTGTCCTGAGCGAGGCTCAAGTCAACCAGTTGTTTGATGAGACAGCAGCCTTCCCGGGTTACAGTTTGACCGTCGATCTGGAGCGTCAAATGGTGATCAAACCAGATGGTGCCGAGTTAGCCTTTGAGGTTCAGGCCTTTCGCAAGTACTGTCTTCTCAATGGCTTTGACGATATCGGGCTGACCTTGCGTCACGCCGACAAGATCAAGATTTTTGAAGCACAGCGCCTGGCGCAAAAGCCGTGGCTGACCCGCACCTTGCTGGCCTAGCCCCGATCGCAATGCTTTTCCAGTTCTGTCTTTAACCGTTCGAGAGATTCTGATTGACCATGAAAATTGCAGTATTGCCGGGTGATGGTATCGGCACCGAAATTGTGGCGGAGGCGGTCAAGGTGCTCGGCGCCCTTGATCTGAAGTTCGAAATGGAAACCGCCCTGGTAGGCGGTGCAGCGTACGAAGCCTACGGCCATCCCCTGCCAGAGGCCACGCTGAAACTGGCCAAAGAGGCAGACGCGGTGCTGTTTGGTGCCGTAGGCGACTGGAAATACGACAAGCTCGAACGCAGCCTTCGCCCCGAGCAGGCCATCCTTGGACTGCGCAAAAATCTCGGCCTGTTTGCCAACTTCCGACCAGCCATTTGCTACGAACAACTGGTCGATGCATCCAGCCTCAAGCCCGAGCTTGTGGCAGGGCTGGATATCCTGATCATTCGCGAACTGACCGGCGACATCTATTTTGGCCAGCCAAGAGGGCGGCGCATCGCCACCGATGGACACTTCCCCGGAACCGAGGAAGCGTTTGACACCATGCGTTATTCGCGCCCTGAAATCGAACGCATTGCCCACGTGGCGTTCCAGGCGGCCCGCAAGCGATCCGGCCGCGTGACCAGCGTGGACAAAGCCAACGTGCTGGAAACTTTCCAGTTCTGGAAAGATGTGGTCACCGAGGTCGGCCAGCAATATCCGGATGTGCAACTCGATCACATGTATGTGGACAACGCCGCCATGCAACTGGTGCGCGCGCCAAAAAAGTTCGATGTTGTGGTGACCGGCAACATCTTCGGCGACATACTCAGCGATGAAGCGGCGATGCTGACCGGCTCTATTGGCATGCTGCCATCGGCGAGTCTGAATTCCAGTAGTCAGGGCTTGTACGAGCCCAGTCACGGCAGTGCCCCGGACATCGCAGGCAAAGGCATAGCCAACCCACTGGCGACTATTTTGAGTGCCGCCATGATGCTGCGCTTCAGTCTGAAGCAGCCCGCTGCAGCAGATCGAATTGAAGCGGCGGTCAAATCGGTGCTGACCCAGGGGCTTCGCACCGCTGACATCTTCAACCCTGGCACCAGGCAGGTGAACACCCAGGAAATGGGCGCTGCCGTGGTCAAGGCCATGTGAGTTTTGATTTCGTAATTCCAACCATTTGAAAGAGCAATATGAAGAAAATTGGTAATCTGGTCGGTCTCGTAGGCTGGCGCGGCATGGTCGGTTCAGTATTGATGGACCGCATGCAATCCGAAGGCGATTTTGACTTGATCGAGCCCGTCTTCTTTTCCAGTTCTGACGCCGGTGGCAAGGCACCAGCGCAGGCCAAAAATCAGACCGCGCTGAAGGACGCCTTTGACATCGAGGCACTGAAGAAGTGCGACATCATCATCAGCGCACAGGGTGGCGACTACACCACCGAGGTCTTCCCCAAACTGCGTGCCAGCGGCTGGGCCGGACACTGGATTGATGCGGCCTCAACCTTGCGCATGAAGGAAGACGCTGTCATCATTCTGGACCCGGTCAACATGCCGGTCATCCAGAATGCACTCTCCAAGGGCGGCAATAACTGGATCGGCGGCAATTGCACGGTCAGTTGCATGTTGATGGGCGTCGGAGCTCTCTACAAGGCAGGCCTGGTCGAATGGATGACCAGCATGACTTACCAGGCCGCCTCGGGTGGTGGCGCCCAACATATGCGCGAGTTGCTGACCCAATTCGGAACACTCAACGCCGAGGTCAAAGCCCTGTTAGACGATCCAAAGTCGGCCATTCTCGAAATAGATCGCAAGGTGCTGGCCAAGCAACAGTCGCTCAGCAGTGCCGAGACCGCCAATTTCGGCGTACCTCTGGGCGGCAACCTGATCCCCTGGATTGACAAAGACCTGGGCAACGGCGTCAGCCGCGAGGAATGGAAAGCCGGCGCCGAAGCCAACAAGATCTTGGGACAGGGCCCGGGCTTCGGTACAGCGGCGGTGCCGGTGGACGGCTTCTGTGTTCGGGTCGGCGCGATGCGCTGCCACAGCCAGGCACTGACCTTCAAACTCAAGAAGGACGTACCCGTAGCCGACCTTGAGGCCATGATCGCTGCCGACAACGCATGGGTCAAGGTCGTGCCCAACACACGCGAGGCCAGTCTGCGCGATCTGACCCCGGTCGCCGTAACCGGAACACTGGGAATCCCGGTTGGACGGATCCGCAAGCTTGCCATGGGACCGGAGTACGTCGGGGCCTTTACGATTGGCGACCAACTCCTGTGGGGCGCTGCAGAGCCCTTGCGCCGCATGCTGCGCGTATTGCTGGCGGCCTGAGCCGGGGTTGACGCAGGTACCAGATATGTTATGGTCTGCTTCCAATTTTCTGTATCGAGGCCTTGTTTCGGAAAATGAAGTCGATATTCCAGCACTCTGAACTACGGAGTCCACTAATTGATCGCTAAATCACATCGCTGGCGCCAAGTCGCTGTGGCGGCTGCTGCCGTGTGCGGACTGTGGGGATCCAGTGCCATGCCCTTATCGCTTGGCCGTATCACAGTTCAGTCGGCGCTGGGTGAGCCGCTGCGTGCAGAAGTTGATTTGCTCGACATCAACGCCGAGGAAGCTGCTTCATTGCAACCCTCGGTTGCGTCACCGGAAAGCTTCAAAGCCGCCGGACTGGACTACAACCCGGCACTGTCAAACCTGCAGGCCAGTTTGCGGAGACGCTCCGACGGACGAGCCTATATTCGTCTGAGCGGCGAGCGCGTCATCAACGACCCCTTTGTCGACCTGATCCTGGAGACAAGGTGGTCCAGCGGTCGCATTGTGCGGGACTACACGCTGCTGTTTGACCCGCCCAATCTGCGCACCACCGCGGCGGCCACAACGACACCGGCGCAGATCAGCCCGCAGCCAGTTGCCAGTCCACCCCGTCCTGCCGCAGCCCCGACTCCAACTCCGGCTGCAGCGCCCCCTACGGCCAGCGTCAAACCAGCGTCTGAAGCAACCAGAACGGCCATGCCCGCAGCAGCACGAGCGCCAATGGCACTCACGCCGTCTGCCGGCGCTACCAAAGTCAGCGTCAAACCAGGTGACACAGCGAGCAGAATAGCTGCGGCCACCCGTCCAGACAATGTTTCTCTTGATCAGATGCTGGTCGCACTGTTGCGCACCAATCCAGCGTCGTTCATGGGCGACAACGTCAACCGTATCAAGGCCGGAACCATCCTCAACATTCCAACGGCAGAGCAGGCAGCAAGCACGCCGGCAGCCCAAGCTGCGCAATTGATTGTTGCGCAAAGCAGGGATTTCAACGAATTTCGTCGAAAGCTTGCGCTCGCTGCGCCTGACACGCCATTGATCGTGACGGATCGACTCGCTGCCGGCGCCATCGAGGCGCGGGTCGAGGAAAAAAAGTCAATCGCAGCGGCGCCCGACAAGTTGACCTTATCGAAAGCCGCCATCGAAAAGGTCACTGCGGAGGATAAGCTGGCAAAGGAACGCAGCGCCAAGGACAGCGCCGACCGCGCAGCCGAAATTGCCAAGAACATCAGTGATCTCGGAAAACTTGGCACTGCATCGAGCGCTGCGGCCACATCGACGACAGCAGCAGCATCAGCGAATGTGGCCACTGCAACGAGTGTCGGCCCAGCAAGCACGGGCGCGTCCGCACCGATCGGCATTGCCGCAAGCAGCGTCAAGGCGGCGCCCCCTGTAGCGGCAAAGCCGCCAGTGGGCGTCTTCGACGGATTACTTGAAAATCCATTCCTGCCGGCAGGGGCTGGCGTTGTCGTGTTGCTGGCAATTCTTGGCTTTCTCCGATCTCGCCAACGCAAGAACGATCTTCCGGTTGACGGCGTCATGCTCGATAACCGGGTCCGTCCCGACACCTACTTTGCGGTCAGCGGCGGTCAAAATGTCGATACCCATCACGGCACCGCAGCCGAGCCCTCCATGGTCTCCGCACCCAGTCAGCTTGAGGGAGTTGGCGTTGACGATGTCGACCCGGTGGCCGAAGCCGATGTCTACCTGGCCTACGGACGCGACTTGCAGGCCGAGGAAATCCTGAAGGATGCGCTGCGGGCAGCCCCAGAGCGCATTGCCATTCACCAGAAATTACTCGAACTTTTTGCCAAACGGCGTGACATCAGGTCGTTTCAGCACATCGCTGCGAAGGCATTCAGGTTGACCGACAGCGACAGCCTGGAATGGCAGCGCATACGCGAGCTCGGTCTGAGCATTGACCCGGGTAATCCGCGTTACTTGCCAGGTTGGCAACCCGCCGAGGCCGAGGGCAAGCCCTCCATTCCTGCACCGCTGGAAGACACTACCACTCGACCCGGCGGCGGCGGCGTCAGTCCTCAGGCCGGCGTACCGCAGGCCAGCCTTGCGGTCGATCTCGATCTGGATCTGGACTTTTCCCTTGATGACGAATCACCCCATGCTGAGGGAGAAACGAGCGCCAGCGTTGCTACAACGGCCCCTGCTGCGCTTACTGAATCCCCCAACGTTGCGGTGTCCGAAGCCAAAGCACAGCCGGCGCAGGATTTCGGGATGCTGGAATTTGACCTCGGATCGCTCTCGCTTGATTTGGGAGACGAGGTCGAATCTGATTCCATCAGTGAACCAGCCAAAGCGCAAGACCCCTTGGCAACCAAACTGGAACTTTCAGAAGAATTCATCGCCATCGGCGACATGGACGGTGCACGCACACTGATAGAAGAAGTCATCGCGGAAGCCTCGGGTGACATCCAGCTCAAGGCAAAAAAAGCTCTGAGCGATCTTCCGTCGCTGTGATCGTACCGTGCGCCTGGCACTTGGCATCAGCTACAACGGCCAGGCCTATCAGGGCTGGCAAAGCCAGTTGTCAGGGCAAACCATCCAGGATCAAATCGAGTTGGCGTTGAGTAAGTTCAGCGCGCACAGGGTGTCGACCCTGTGCGCTGGGCGCACCGATGCCGGCGTGCACGGTTTGATGCAGGTGGTCCATTTCGACACCCGACTCGATCGTGCGAGTTCCTCCTGGGTGCGCGGTACCAACTCGTTCCTGCCACGCGACATCGCGGTCCAATGGGCGCATCCGGTACCTGATGAATTTCACTGTCGCGCCAGTGCCCTGTCCCGCCGTTATGCCTATGTGTTGCTGGAGTCGCCCGTGCGCCCCAGCATCGACCATGGCCGCGTCGGCTGGGTTTTTACACCTCTGGACCTCGGCGCCATGCAGCAAGCCGCCCGGCATCTGCTGGGCGAACATGATTTCACCTCCTTTCGCGCCTCCGCCTGTCAAGCCTTGTCGCCGGTAAAAACCTTGCAGTCGATCGATATCTCCCAGCGCGGCGCCTACTGGCGCTTCGACTTCGAAGCCAACGCCTTCTTGCATCACATGATTCGCAACATCATGGGCTGTCTGCTGCTTGTCGGCCAGGGCAAGCAGCAGCAGCAGTGGCTGCAAGAAGTCCTGCACAAGCGCGACCGGGACGCGGCAGCCCCCACCTTTTCCCCGGATGGTCTGTATTTTCTCGGTCCGCGTTACGCCGCCCATTGGGGTCTGCCCGAGCGAACCGCCGCTTTTGATGGATTACCATGAACGCAAGAACCCGAATCAAGATCTGCGGACTGACGCGCGAGGCCGATGTCGACGCCGCTGTAGCGGCCGGCGTCGATGCCCTGGGCTTCGTGCTGTATGAGAAGAGTCCGCGCCATGTGTCTCTCCATCGTGCCGCCGAACTCACAGCCCGCTTGCCGCCCTTTGTGACGCCGGTGCTGCTTTTTGTCGATGAGACAGCGCACAGAATAGGCGAGGCCTGCGCGGCCATCCCTGGCGCCACCCTGCAATTGCATGGTGACGAGTCACCCAGCCAGTGTCTGGCGGCTAGCCAGGGCGGAAAGCACCCCTATCTGCGCGTCGCACGGATACCGACGGGTCCATCCACGGAACCGTTCGATCTCGTAAAATACGCACACGATTACTCAGGAGCCCAGGCTATCCTGCTCGATGCACAGGTCGACGGGTATGGTGGTTCGGGACAAACATTCAATTGGTCACTGCTGCCTCCAAACGTCAACGCTCACCTCGTCTTGAGTGGTGGGCTGAACACTGCAAACGTGGGCGACGGCATCTTGCAGCTGCGCCAGCGCTGTCTTAGCCTGGCCGTCGATGTGAGCTCGGGTGTCGAATGCACAGGCCCCGGCAACAAGGGTCTGAAGGACCCCGAAAAAATCCACCAATTTGTGGCCGCCGTGCGTGCGGCCGACCAAGCATGAACCTCTATCAACAGCCTGACCTGCGCGGTCACTTCGGAATTTACGGAGGCAGTTTCGTCTCGGAGACGCTGACTTTCGCCATCAGTGAGCTGAAGGAAGCCTACGCCCGCTACCAGCACGACCCTGCCTTTGTTGCAGAGTTCAACAGCGAGTTGGCCCACTTCGTCGGCCGCCCCTCGCCGGTCTATCACGCCGCCCGCATGAGCCGCGAACAGGGTGGCGCCCAGATCTTCCTCAAACGTGAAGACCTGAACCATACCGGCGCCCACAAGATCAACAACACCATCGGCCAGGCCATGCTGGCCAAGCGCATGGGCAAGCCGCGCGTGATTGCCGAAACCGGTGCCGGCCAGCACGGTGTGGCAACGGCCACCATCTGTGCCCGCTACGGCCTGCAGTGTGTGGTCTACATGGGCAGCGAGGACGTCAAACGCCAAAGCCCCAATGTCTACCGCATGAAACTGCTGGGTGCCACCGTGGTGCCGGTCGAGAGCGGCAGTCGTACGCTCAAGGACGCGCTGAACGAGGCGATGCGCGACTGGGTGGCCAATGTCGACAACACCTTCTACATCATAGGGACGGTCGCCGGGCCCCATCCCTACCCGATGATGGTGCGCGACTTTCAGAGCGTCATCGGCAACGAGTGCCTGGTACAAATGCCCGAGATGTTGCGCTCTCAGGGCTGCTCAAGCTCCCAACCCGACGTGGTGCTGGCCTGTGTTGGCGGCGGCAGCAACGCGATGGGGATTTTTTACCCCTACATCGACCATGCCGCTACACGCCTGGTCGGTGTCGAGGCGGCGGGCGAAGGCATCGACTCGGGTCGTCACTCTGCCTCTCTGCAACGTGGCAGCCCGGGCGTTCTGCACGGCAACCGCACCTACGTGCTGCAGGACGACAACGGACAGGTCACCGAAACGCACAGCATCAGCGCCGGCCTGGACTACCCAGGCGTCGGGCCGGAACACGCCTTTCTCAAGGACATCGGCCGCGCTGAATATGTGGGCATCACGGATCAGGAAGCCTTGCAGGCCTTTCACTACCTGTGCCGTACCGAGGGCATCATTCCGGCACTTGAATCAAGTCACGCTGTGGCCTATGCCATGAAGCTGGCCAAAACCATGCGCGTCGACCAGTCCATCCTGGTCAATCTGTCCGGACGCGGCGACAAGGACATAGGCACGGTGGCCGACCTCTCCAACGCCGACTTCTACTGTCGCCCAAGCTGTACTGGGCAGGCCGTCAAGGGTGGCCAGGCCATTGTGCAGGTGCCGCAATGAGCCGGATCGCTGCCACCTTCGTCCAACTCCAGGCCCGCGGTCGCAAGGCGCTTATCCCTTACGTGACGGCCGGCTTCCCTTTTCCCGATGTCACGCCCGACTTGATGCACTCCATGGTCGCCGGCGGCGCCGATGTCATTGAACTGGGCGTACCCTTCTCCGACCCCAGCGCCGATGGACCGGTGATTCAAAAGGCAGGCGACAAGGCGCTGGCTGCGGGAGTGGGTATGGTCCAGGTGCTGGCCATGGTGCGGACTTTTCGCGAGACAGACAAGGCCACACCAGTGGTCCTGATGGGTTACGCGAATCCGGTGGAACGGTACAACCAGAAACACGATCGCCATGATGGCAAAAGCGCCTTTGTGGCGGACGCGGCGCAGGCTGGCGTCGACGGTGTGCTGATCGTTGACTACCCGCCCGAAGAGTGCGAAGGCTTTGCTGCCGAGCTCAAAGCGCACGGTCTGGACCTGATCTTCCTGCTGGCGCCCACCAGCACGGATGAGCGCATGCGCCAGGTTGCAGCGGTGGCCAGCGGCTACGTCTACTACGTTTCGCTCAAGGGCGTGACAGGTGCTGGCACACTCGACACCGATGCCGTCGCCGCCATGCTGCCGCGTATCCGCCGGCATGTCAGCATTCCGGTGGGAGTTGGTTTTGGCATACGGGACGCCGCCACCGCATGTGCCATAGGCAAAGTCGCCGACGCCGTCGTGATCGGCAGCAAGATCATCCAGTTGATCGAGCAGCAGCCCAGGGAGCAGGTAGGCGCCGTCGCGCAGCGCTTCCTGCGTGAAGTCCGCACGGCACTGGATTCATAATCTAAACTGTCTGCCTGCACCAAGCAGTCGTTACCACGCGTTAAGGACCCCCAATGAGTTGGCTCGAAAAACTGCTACCGCCCAAGATCCAGCACACCGACCCGGCCGATCGACGCAGCGTGCCTGAAGGGCTTTGGATCAAATGCCCAAGCTGTGAAACCGTGCTTTACAAGACCGACCTGGAGCAGAACCAGAACGTCTGCCCGAGTTGCAGTCACCACCATCGGATTGGCGCGCGCGCGCGGCTCAATGTGTTTCTGGACAACGAGGGTCGATTCGAAATAGGCCAGGAAGTATTGCCCGTCGATGCGCTCAAGTTCAAGGACAGCCGCAAATACCCGGAACGCCTGAAGGAAGCCATGGAAAACACGGGTGAAACCGATGCGCTGGTCGTCATGGGTGGTGCTGTGCACGGCATCGCCCTGGTGGCAGCCTGCTTTGAATTCGAATTCATGGGCGGCAGCATGGGCTCGGTGGTGGGCGAGCGCTTTGTGCGCGGCGTGCACAGCGCCATCGAACAGAAAGTGCCCTTTGTCTGCTTCACCTCCACCGGCGGCGCGCGCATGCAGGAAGGCCTGCTCAGCCTGATGCAAATGGCCAAGACCAATGCTTCGCTGACCCGGCTGGCCAAGAAGGGCCTGCCTTTCATCAGCGTACTGACCGACCCGACCATGGGCGGCGTCAGCGCCGGTTTCGCATTTCTGGGCGACGTGGTGATTGCCGAGCCCAAGGCACTGATCGGATTTGCCGGCCCGCGCGTCATCGAGTCCACCATGCGGGTGGCACTACCAGAAGGCTTTCAACGCGCGGAATTCCTGCAGACCAAAGGCGCCATCGATCTCATTTGTGATCGCCGCGAGTTGCGCAAGACGGTTGCCAGCACCCTGGCTATTCTGCAGCGCCAGCCGGCAGACGCGGTGAATTAACTTCGAATCAGCCTGCCTGCAGCGCAAGCGTCTGCAGGCTGCCCAGCACGATACCGGCAATCTGCAGCAGCACCAGCAACACAAGCGGCGACAGGTCCACACCCCCAACCAACGGCAGCAGGCGCCGGATGGGCTTCAAGGGTGGCGCGCAAAGCCGCTCGATCACGTCCGAAATGCTCGACTGGGTCGGCACCCAGGACAACACGGCGTAAACAATCACGAGTCCGGTGAGCGCTGAAATTACCAGTCGCAACAAGCCAAAGCCGGCCAGAACCGGAATCACGATCAGACCACCGCGCGCACCGGCGAGCAGCCAGAGCAACAGGAATTGGACCAGTTCCAGCAGGAAAGCCGCCAGCAGGCTGGCGCTGTCCCAGCGCCCCAGCGCTGGCACGACCCGTCGCAGCGGCAAGACCAGCCAGTCTGTCAAGGCGAAGACAAAACGCCCCAGCGGGTTGCCCGAGCGTACAGACATCGGAATGCGCTGGTGCTGCATGTAAAGCCGCAGCAGGCAGGCGCCAGCCAGCACGCCGGTGGCGACTTCGAGCAGGAGAGAAACGATTTGGTACAGCATGAATCAGGAGGGTCCGTCCAGACAGATCATAGCGAGACTTAAAATCCGGCTCTGCCCTCACCTTTTGCGCCACTCATGTCTGACCACAACACTGCCCCAGCCCCCCAGGACGAAAACCAGCTCATTCTTGAACGTCAGGAAAAACTCAAGGCAATCCGCCAGAGCGAGGCCGAGGGAAAAGGCCCGGCCTTCCCGAACGACTTCAAACCCGCCAACCATGCCGCCGACCTGTTCGCCGCGCATGCTGGCCAGACGCCCGAAGCCCTGCTCGAACAAGGCTCGGTTGCCAAGGTTGCCGGACGCATGATGCTCAAGCGCCTGATGGGCAAGGCGAGTTTTGCCACGCTGCAGGACAGCAGCGGGCGGATCCAGATCTACATCAAGGCCGATGACATTGGTGCCGACCTGTACGCCAGCTTCAAGCACTGGGATCTGGGCGACATCGTCGCTGCAGAAGGCAAAGTCTTCAAAACCCGCACCGGCGAGCTCTCGATTCACGCCAGCAGCCTGCGCCTCCTGACCAAGAGCCTGCGTCCCATGCCCGACAAGTACCATGGCATGAACGACCAGGAAACCAAGTACCGGCAGCGCTATGTCGATCTGATGACAGACGAGACCACGCGAGCCCGCTTTGTGGTGCGCAGCCGTGCCCTGAGCGGTGTGCGCGAGTTCATGGTGGCGCACGATTTCCTGGAAGTGGAAACGCCCATGCTGCACCCCATTCCCGGGGGCGCCAACGCCAAGCCCTTCACGACGCACCACAATGCGCTGGACCAGCAGATGTTTCTGCGCATTGCGCCAGAGCTCTATCTCAAGCGTCTGATCGTCGGCGGTTTTGAACGGGTCTTCGAGATCAACCGCAGTTTTCGCAACGAAGGCATCTCGGTGCGCCACAACCCCGAGTTCACCATGATGGAGTTTTACGCTGCCTATTGGGACTACCAGGACCTGATGACCTTCACCGAAGCATTGGTGCGTGACACCGCGCAGCGCTCCAGAGGCACATTGCAGTTGAGTTATGGCGGCAGGGATGTTGACCTGAGCCAGCCCTTTGAGCGCTTGACGATCGTCGAGGCGATCTGCAAGCACACCGAAGCCGGCCAAAATCTGGAAGGCAGCAGCCAGCGCAAGGTGGACAACCCGGCCTGGCTCATCAACGCCCTGCGAAAACTCGGCCTGACCGAGGAAAAGAACAAACTGTCGATCCGCTCCCTGCCCAGCCTGCAAGTGATGTACTTCGAAGAAACCGTGGAAGAAATGCTATGGCAGCCCACCTTCATCTGCGAGCACCCGATTGAGATTTCGCCGCTGGCACGCGCCAGCGACCACAAGCCCGGCGTCACCGAGCGCTTCGAACTCTACATCACGGGCCGGGAATTTGGCAACGGCTTTTCCGAACTCAACGACGCTCAGGAGCAGGCCCGGCGTTTCCAGGAGCAGGTGGCGGCCAAGGATGAAGGTGACGACGAGGCCATGTACTACGACCACGACTTCATCCGGGCTCTTGAGTACGGCATGCCGCCAACTGGCGGCTGCGGTGTCGGCCTGGACCGTCTCATGATGCTGCTAACCGACAGCGCCAGCATTCGCGATGTCATCCTGTTCCCCGCGCTGCGCCGGGAGGCCTGAGGGCAGCGCCGGTCACGCAAGCGACATAGGCGCCCCTGCCTGATAGCAGAATCCCGACGCTTTTGGGGCGACAATCGATCAGGATTTGCGACAGATCAAAATCTGACCACTTCGCCATCTCTCACCCACTCAACGCTGCTTTTCCATCAAGCCACAAAAATGAAATTCAAAGGTACACAAAACTACGTCGCTACCGAGGACCTCATGCTGTCGGTCAACGCCGCCATCACCCTCAAGCGCCCCTTGCTGGTCAAGGGTGAGCCAGGCACCGGCAAGACCATGCTGGCCGAAGAGGTAGCTGGCGCGCTGAACATGCCGCTGCTGCAGTGGCACATCAAATCCACCACCAAGGCACAGCAGGGACTTTACGAATACGACGCCGTGAGCCGTTTGCGCGACTCCCAGTTGTCCGACATTGACGGCGGCGAGCGCGTCAAGAACATCCACAACTACATCCTCAAGGGCGTCTTGTGGCAGGCCTTCACCGCAGAGCATCAAGTGGCCCTGCTGATCGACGAAATTGACAAGGCCGACATCGAGTTCCCGAACGACCTGCTTCGTGAAATTGACCGCATGGAGTTCTACTGCTACGAAACGCGGGAACTGATCCAGGCGAAACACCGCCCGCTGGTCTTCATCACATCGAACAACGAGAAGGAACTGCCTGACGCCTTCCTGCGCCGCTGCTTCTTCCATTACATCAAGTTCCCCGACGCTGACACCATGAAGAGCATCGTCGATGTGCACTTTCCGGGCTTGAAGAAGGAACTGCTGAGCGCCGCCATGAAGACCTTTTACGACGTGCGTAACCTGCCAGGTCTGAAGAAGAAGCCCTCCACCAGCGAGTTGCTGGATTGGCTCAAGCTCCTGCTGGCTGAAGACATCCCGCTGTCAGTGCTACAAACCAAGGATGACAAGGTTGCAGTACCCCCGTTGGTGGGCGCACTGCTCAAGAACGAACAGGACGTGACCCTGTTCGAAAAGCTCGTGTTCATGCAACGTCACAACCGCTGAACCGGAGCGCAGATCCATGGCCTACATTGAACCGGTCACCCTGAGCGGGCGCGGCATCTTGCTTGAGCCGCTCGCCCTGACCCACGAAGCGGGTCTGCGCGCCGCTGCGGCCGATGGCGAGTTGTGGAAGCTGCGCGTCACTTCCGTCCCGGAGCCCGAGCAAACCCGCAAATACATTGAGGACGCGCTGGCCATGCGCGAAGCCGGCACCCGCTTTGCCTTCGCTGTGCTGGAGGCGGGAACAGGCACGGTGCTGGGCTGCAGCAGCTACCACGACATCATCGCGGCGGTCAGGCGCGTCGAGATCGGCTGGACCTGGTATGCAAAGCGCTGCCAGCGCACGCAGGTCAACTCGGTTGCCAAACTGCTGCTCATGACGCATGCCTTCGAAACCCTGGGCTGCCAGGTCGTGGGCTGGCGCACCGACAACTTCAATTTTGCCTCGCAGGCCGCCATCGAGCGGCTCGGTGCCAAAAAGGATGGCGTGATCCGCGGTCATGCGCTGCGCCGCGACGGCACCGTGCGCGACACCGTCATGTACAGCATGCGCAGCGGCGAGTGGCCCGAAGCCAAGGCGCAACTGTTGTATCTGCTCGACAAGCCACGTTGAACGGAGAGAGTGCATGCTGATCGACTTTTTCTACACCCTGCGCTCCGTCAAATTGCCGGTGTCGGTGAAGGAATACCTGACACTGCTCGAAGCGCTAAAGGAGGGCGTGGTCGGCCCCAACACGCCTGAGCCTGACGATGAGTCCGAGGCCAGCGGCTACCGAATCGATGACTTCTACTACCTTAGCCGCACGACGCTGGTGAAGGATGAGAAGCACTACGACAAGTTCGACCGCGCTTTTGCGTCGTACTTCAAGGGCGTCGAAATGGTGGCCGATTTCAGCAAAGAAATTCCGCTGGAATGGCTGCGCAAAAACCTGGAACTCAATCTCAGCCCGGAAGAACTCGCCCAGATCCAGAAGATGGGCTGGGACGAGTTGATGGAGACACTCAAGAAGCGCCTGGATGAGCAAAAAGAACGCCACGAGGGCGGCAGCAAGTGGATAGGTACCGGCGGCACCAGCCCCTTCGGCGCCTATGGCCAGAACCCGCAGGGCATTCGCATCGGTCAGGACAAGGGGCGCAACAAGAGTGCCGTCAAGGTCTGGGACCAGCGCGCCTACAAGGACTACGACGACACGCAGGAACTGGGCACGCGCAACATCAAGGTGGCGCTGCGCCGTCTGCGCAAGTTCGCACGTGAAGGCCACGAGGAAGAACTTGATCTGGATGACACCATCAAGTGCACAGCCGCCAATGCCGGCTACCTTGACATCAAGATGATTCCGGAGCGCCATAACAATGTCAAGGTGCTGCTGCTGATGGATGTGGGCGGTACCATGGACGAGCACATCGCGCGCGTAGAAGAATTGTTTTCTGCCACCAAGACCGAATTCAAGCACCTGGAGTTCTACTACTTCCACAACTGCGTCTATGACTTCATGTGGAAGAACAACCGGCGCCGCTTCGCAGAAAAATTTGCGACCTGGGACATCATCCGAAAGTACAACAAGGACTACAAGCTGATCTTCGTCGGTGACGCCACCATGAGTCCCTACGAGATCCTGCAGCCCGGTGGTAGCGTGGAATACAACAACGAAGAAGCCGGGGTCGAATGGCTGCAGCGTCTGACCAAGGCCTTCCCAAAATTCGCCTGGATCAACCCGGAACCGCAGGGCGTCTGGCAGTACCGCCAAAGCATCAGCGTGATCCAGCAGATCGTGAGTCAGCGCATGTATCCGCTGACCATCAAGGGTCTGGAAGACGCGATGCGATTGTTGACCAAATAGAATACGGCACCGCCGCCGTAGTTCAATGGATAGAACAAGCGCCTCCTAAGCGCTAGATATGGGTTCGATTCCCGTCGGTGGTACCAGGTAAGCGACTCGTCCATCGACAATCGTGCAGCGCACCCGGCCCGGCAGTTCATAACCGGAAAACGGCGTGTGCTTGCCCTGACTGCGCAGCACAGCGCTCGTTACTGTCCAGCTGACCCCGGGGTCGAAAACGCACACATCGGCCACGCCACCGGGCGTCAGACGCCCCACGCGGTCTTGCCGCTTGCCAAGTGATGCCCCCAGCACCGAGGCCGGTCCGCGGCTGACAACATCGAGCGCACGCAACAAATCAACCCCGCTGTCGGCACTCCATTTGAGTGCCAGACTCAGCAACAATTCGACCCCGGTGGCGCCGGGTTCGCTCTCGGCAAAAGGCAGGTCCTTGGCATCCTCATCCACCGGCGTGTGGTCGGACACCAGGGCGTCGATCGTGCCGTCGAGCAGACCAGCGCGCAGGGCGTCGCGGTCGCGCTGTTGGCGCAAGGGCGGGTTCAGGCGCGCGCGGCTGTCGAAGTAACCCATGTCGGCATCGGTCAAGTGCAGCGAGTTGACGCTGACATCGCAGCTCACGCTCAAGCCATCACGCTTGGCCTGGCGCACCAGTTCCACACCGGCAGCACTGCTGAGGCGGCAGATGTGCACCCGCACGCCACTGGTGGAGCGCATTAGTTCAAAAATCGTGTGCAGGGCAATCGTCTCGGCCGCTACGGGCACGCCGCTCAAACCCATGCGCGTGGCCAGCGCACCACTGGCCGCTACGCCCTGCCCCAGGTAAAAGTCCTGCGGCCTGAGCCAGATCGCGTAGCCGAAGGTGCTGGCGTATTGAAAGGCACGCTGCAGCACCTGCGTGTTGGCCAGCGGCACGTCGGCCTGGCTGAAGGCGACGCAACCCGCCTCGGCGAGTTGCAACATCTCGGTCAGGGTTTCACCCTGCAGATTGGCGGTCAATGCGCCCAGCGGGTAGACACGCGCCTGCTGCAGCTTTTCAGCGCGGTAGCGCAGCATCTCAACCAGACCTGGCTCGTCGAGTACCGGATCGGTATCGGGTGGGCAGACCAGGCTGGTGACGCCGCCGGCAACGGCGGCCGCCATTTCTGATTCGAGCATGCGTTCGTGTTCATGACCGGGCTCGCGCAGACGCACCGCCAGATCCACCAGACCGGGCGCGACGATGCAGCCCGCGGCGGCTATGGTCTGCGTCGGCACAAAATCCGGCGCGATCTTCCCGATGGCCAGCACAACACCATCGGCCAGCGCCACATCGGCAATTTCATCGAAACCGCTGGCCGGGTCGATCACGCGCCCACCCTTGATCAGAATCTTCGTTTGTGTCTTCATATCAGGCCTCGTTCCCCGCCACGATGCTCATCGCTGCCATGCGCACCGCAATACCAAAAGTCACTTGCTGCATGATCACACTTTGGCCGCCATCCACCACCGCTGAATCGATCTCGACGCCACGGTTGATGGGCCCAGGGTGCATCACGATGGCGTCCGACTTGGCCAGTTGCAGTTTTTCTGGCGTCAGGCCAAAGCTCTTGAAAAATTCCTGCGTCGAGGGCAACAGCGCGCCACTCATGCGCTCGTTCTGCAGGCGCAACATGATGATGACGTCAGCCCCCCGAATGCCTTCTTCCAGCGTGTGGCAAACGCGCACACCCATGGGAGCCATATCGGACGGCACCAGAGTTTTGGGGCCGACCACCCGCACCTCGGCGCAGCCGAGCGTGGTCAGCGCATGGATGTCGGAGCGTGCCACGCGCGAGTGCAGCACATCGCCAACGATGGCTACCGTCAGATTCGAAAAATCCTTCTTGTAATGCCGGATCGTGTACATGTCGAGCAGGCCCTGCGTCGGGTGCGCGTGGCGCCCGTCGCCGGCATTGATGACGTGTACATGCGGCGCCACATGCTGCGCGATCAGGTACGGCGCGCCGGATTCACTGTGGCGCACCACAAACAGGTCGGCGGCCATGGCGCTCAGGTTGGCGATGGTGTCGAGCAGCGTCTCGCCCTTGGCAGCCGAGGAGCGCGCAATGTCGAGGTTGATCACGTCGGCGCTCAGGCGCTTGGCGGCGATCTCGAAGGTGGTGCGGGTGCGCGTCGAGTTCTCGAAGAACAGGTTGAAGACACTCTTGCCGCGCAGCAACGGAACCTTCTTGACCTCGCGGTCGTTGACGCTGACGAAGTTCGTCGCGGTGTCGAGCACCTGCGTCAGGATGCTCTTGGGCAGGCCCTCGATCGAGAGCAGGTGAATCAGCTCGCCGTTTTTGTTGAGCTGGGGATTTCGCTTGTACAGCATGGCTTAGCGGCCCTCCACGTTAAAACTGAAAACACCGGCCTCGCTGCGCGCCAGCGCCAGCGACTGCGTGGCCGGCAGGCTGACGCGCGCAGCGCAGCAGTCGGCCTGGATCGGCAGTTCGCGCCCGCCGCGGTCCACCAGCACGGCGAGCTTGACGCTGGCCGGGCGGCCAAAGTCAAACAACTCGTTGATCACGGCGCGAATCGTGCGCCCGGTGTAGAGCACGTCATCGAGCAGCACGATCTGCGCCTCGTTGACGTCGAAATCGATTTGCGTCTGCGCGCCGGCCGTCATGCCGCGTCGGGCGTAGTCGTCGCGGTGCATGCTCGACGAAATCACGCCAGAGCGCCCGCTCAGTCCCAGGTCACGCTGCAGGCGTTCGGCCAGCCAGACACCGCCCGAGGTGACGCCGACCAGGCGCGTATCGGGCCGCAGCAGGGCGCGCACCCCCGCCAGCAATTCAACGTAGAGCGCCTCTGCATCAAGCGTCAATGTGCTCATTCCATACTCCTTAGAAATTGTTCCAGAATGATGCAGGCCGCCGCTGCATCGGCATCCTTGGCGCCCATTTGCAGCGCTTCGGTGGTGCTGTAGCGCTCGTCCACTTCAAACACCGGCAGCTTGAAGCGGCCCTGCAACTGGCGTGAGAAGCGGCGCGCGCGCACCGTGTTTTCGTGCTCGGCACCGTCGGGGTGAAAGGGCACGCCAAGCACCAGCGCGTCGGGCTGCCACTCCTTGATGCGCCTTGCAATCTGGACGAAGCGGGCATCGCCCTCGGCCTGAATGGTGCCCTGCGGCTGCGCCGTGCGCAGCAAGCGGTTGCCAACCGCAAAGCCGGTGCGTTTGATACCAAAATCGAGGGCCAGAAAAGTCTGCAGGGTCGGCGCTACAGACACTGGCCCAGGATTCATGCGTGCCCCGCATCAGGTGAAAGCATCCAGGACTCAAAGCCGAGCAGGCGCAGCGCCTTGTCGTAGCGCTGCGCTACCGGCGTATCAAAAATAATGCTGTTGCTGGCTGCTACCGTGAGCCAGCTGTTGTCCGACAGTTCCGACTCCAACTGCCCTTCACCCCAGGCGGCGTAGCCGAGCGAGACCAGCACCTTGCGCGGTCCGGCACCGCTGGCCAGTGCCTCCAGCACATCCTTGGAGGTGGTCATCTCCAGGCCGCCGGGTATCGTCAGGGTTGATGCGTAGAGGGGCTCGTTCGGCTTGTCAGAGCCGCCAGCGGAATGTTCATGCAATACAAATCCGCGCTCGGTTTGCACGGGTCCCCCATGAAATACCGGCGCATTCGAAAGATCTTCGCGGTGCAGCGGCAGATCGACCTTCTGAAACAGCCTCTTCATGTCGATTTCGCAGGGCTTGTTGATCACCAGCCCGAGCGCGCCGCGCTCATTGTGTTCACAAACATAAACCACACTGCGGCAGAAAACCTCGTCCTGCAATCCTGGCATCGCAATCAAAAAATGATTCGTCAGGTTGGTTGGCGCAAAATCTCCGGGCATGCTTTGATTTTACTGGTGATCATGAACAAGCAATTTGACGCAGGTCTGATTTGGTTTCGACGCGATTTGCGCGGCAGCGACAACGCCGCACTGTGCCTGGCGCTGCAAGCCTGCAAGAAGCTTTACTGTGTCTTTGTCTTTGACACCGAAATTCTTGACGCCCTGCCCCGCAACGACCGCCGGGTTGAGTTCATTCGCGAGTCTTTGTGCGAGCTTGACACCGATTTACGCAAGCTCAGCGGCCAAGCTGGCGCGGCGCTGATCGTGCGCCACGGCGTGGCGGCAACAGAAATCGTGGCACTGGCTGGCAGGCTGCGAGTGCAGGCGGTCTTTGCCGCCCATGACTACGAACCCCAGGCGCTGGCGCGCGACGCCAGGGTGCGCGGCAAGCTCGCCGATGCCGGCATCGCCCTTCACACCTGCAAAGATCACGTGATCTTTGAGGGCCGGGAACTGCTGACCCAGGCCGGCACGGCCTATGGTGTCTTCACGCCCTACAAAAACAAGTGGCTCGCCAGCGTGACGGCGCAGCATCTGCGCAAACACGACGCCGAGCCTCTCGCCAGTGCGCTGGAGCCGGCGCCAGCCGATTTCACGGCCGGCGTGCCAACGCTGGCGGCCTTGGGCTTTGAGAAAACCAACCTGGGCCAACTCGGAATCAGCGCCGGTGCGTCGGGTGCGCACCAACGGATGGAAGCCTTCAATGAACGCATGGACCGCTACCACGAGACGCGCGATTTCCCGGCCGTCAAGGGTCCGAGCTACCTCGGTGTGCACCTGCGCTTTGGCACGGTGTCGATCCGTCAACTGGCAGCCAGCGCGCTTGAGCGCCAGCGTCAAGGCAGCCGGGGTGCGGGCGTCTGGCTTGGTGAACTTATCTGGCGAGACTTCTATTTTTCGATTCTGGCCAACTTCCCGCACGTGGCTCAGGGTGCCTACCGGCGCGAGTACGACGCCATCCCATGGGAACATGGCAAACAGGCCGATGCGCTGTTTGCCGCCTGGTGCGAGGGTCGGACCGGCTACCCGCTGGTGGACGCCGCGATGATGCAGATCAACCAGACCGGCTACATGCACAACCGCCTGCGCATGGTGGCAGGCAGTTTCCTGGTGAAAGACCTGGGAATCGACTGGCGCTGGGGCGAGGCCTACTTTGCCCAGCACCTCAATGATTTTGACCTGGCCGCCAACAATGGTGGCTGGCAGTGGGTCAGCTCCAGCGGTTGCGACGCGCAGCCCTGGTTCAGAATTTTCAACCCGATCAGCCAGAGTGAAAAGTTTGACAGCGAGGGCAAGTTCATCCGCCGCTACCTGCCACAACTGGCGCACTTGCCCACTGCGCTGCTGCACGCGCCCTGGCGCGCCAGTGCTGCCCAACTGCAGGCGGCTGGCGTGGCGCTGGGCCAGAACTACCCGCTGCCGATCGTGGACCATGCCGAGGCGCGAGCACGCACGCTGCAACGCTACGCCGTGGTCAAGAAATAGTTCCGATAGAATCAAGCACCGGGCCCAAGCAATTGTGGTCCGGTTTTTTTTTGCCGGATCCAATCCATCAGGAGTACGGACCATGGAAATCTTTGACTACGAGAACATTCTTCTGCTGCCGCGCAAGTGCCGCGTGGAGAGCAGATCCGAATGCGACGCCAGTGTGGAGCTGGGCGGTCGACGTTTTCGCATCCCGGTGGTGCCGGCCAACATGAAGACCGTGGTCAATGAAGAAATCTGCATCTGGCTGGCACAGAACGGCTATTTCTATGTGATGCACCGCTTTGATCTGGACAACGTGCAGTTCGTGAGAAACATGAAGGCAGTCGGACTGTATGCCTCCATCTCGCTGGGCGTGAAGCAACCGGACTACGACGCCGTTGATCAGTTGCTCGCTCTCGGGCTGGCGCCTGAATACGTGACCATCGACATTGCCCACGGCCATTCGGACAGCGTGAAGAACATGATTGGCTACTTGAAAGAGAAGATGCCTTCAGCCTTTGTGATTGCTGGCAACGTCGCCACACCCGAAGCGGTGATCGACCTGGAGAACTGGGGTGCTGACGCGACCAAGGTTGGCATCGGCCCGGGCAAGGTCTGCATCACTAAACTGAAGACCGGCTTTGGCACTGGCGGCTGGCAACTGAGCGCCGTCAAGTGGTGCGCCCGCGTCGCAACCAAGCCTATCATTGCCGACGGCGGTATCCGCGAGCACGGCGACATTGCCAAATCCATCCGCTTTGGTGCCACCATGGTGATGATTGGTTCTCTGCTGGCGGGCCACGAGAGCAGCCCCGGCCAGACGGTGGAGGTAGACGGCAAACTGTTCAAGGAATACTACGGTTCAGCCAGCGACTTCAACAAGGGCGAATACAAGCACGTTGAAGGCAAACGGATTCTGGAGCCCATCAAGGGCAGCCTGGCCAACACCCTGATCGAAATGGAACAGGACGTGCAAAGCTCCATCAGCTACTCTGGCGGCAGGAAGCTGATGGACATCCGAAAGACCAACTACGTCACGCTGGGCGGTGACAACGCGGGCGAACACCTGCTGATGTAACAGGAACCAGCTGACAGGATTGGGCTCGCCATGATGACAAGTCGTGACGGGCAACCCCGGGGTTCGCATTTTCATTCAGTGGTGGTAGACTGATTTCCAGAGCCAATGCTTGCTGGAGGGTGAGCCATGCTTTTAGTCTGAGCTTGATCAGATTGTGTCAGGCCAATGTACTTGATAAACAAAAGGAACCGCCCTTAGGGTTGAGACCATCATGAAGAAGCCTCAAGAAAATGCGCCCGAAAAGCAGATGCGCCGCGCGAGAATAAGTTCCAGACTGCCGACTTCGGTCAATGGCGTCAAAGGTTTCACCCGTGACATCAGTCGCAGCGGTCTGTATATTGTTCAAAGCAGCAAACTCGAAATTGGTTCACATATCGATTTTTGGATCAACCTGGATACACCAGGTGGCAAGTTGAAACTGTCTTGCGAAGGAAACGTCGTTCGGGTCGAAGAGGTTGATGGAAAATTTGGAATCGGAGTCAAGATCCTCAGCCAGGTCATTGAGGGCAACGAATAGCTGAACTGCTTGGGATCTTGCCGAAACACCGGACCGCTACCTTGGCATCACCCGATACTGCGCTTCCTCGACGACCCTGGCAGCATCAGACGCAGCGATTGCTGCCGACTCTGCCGCGATTTGCGCCATAGACTTCGCGGCTTCTTTGGCCACGCGTTGCTGTTCTTCACTTTTCAGCCGATCGTCCGCCTCAACCGTTCGTACCACGTACCACACAGCTGCCATAGACAAAGCTCCTGCCACGGCCCAGATGAACACCCTGCGCTTTGTCATGTCATCCCCCACTTTGTTGATCCGTTTCCAGTTTACCCCGCATAATCCACAGCAGCATGCGCATCGACAAGTGGCTATGGGCCGCACGTTTCTTCAGGACGCGTTCATTGGCAATCGATGAAATCAACCGTGGACGCGTGCAACTGGAAGGGCACGACGTCAAACCGTCCAGGGAAATCCGGGTTGGCGACCTGATCACCGTGGTGCAAGCCAGAATGCCGCGCACGGTTGTCGTGAAGGTTCTTGGCGAACAGCGTGGGCCGGCCTCGGTGGCACAGCAGTACTATGAGGAGACGGCAGAGAGTCTGCAAGCAAGCGCCAATGCCATTGAGCTCCATCGCTTGAGCCCGGAACCTGCGCTGAGCCTCGCGCATGGCCGTCCCACCAAACGGGATCGTCGAAATTTACAGAGAATGGGATGAGCTGAACCTATGACCACCTTCAATCAATGTTGGAATATTCACGCGTGCGTCGCGAAGCTTTTGCAGGCAGTGCTGTTTGCTGGACTGGTAGCTGCAATGCCCGGTCATGCCGCCGACAGTTCAACCGATTCCGACAAGAGCACTTACGACCAGGAGTCAGTCCTGAAGGATGCGGAGCGGTTTTTCGGCTCCAGTACTGAGGGTCTTGGCAAAATCATCGAGAAGGCTTTCAAGGAGCATGGCCGGCCCAGTGGCTACATCAAAGGCGAAGAGGCCGGCGGCGCGGTGACGGTAGGCCTGCGCTACGGCAGCGGGATGCTCAGCATGAAAACCGGCAAGTCCAGAAAAGTCTATTGGCAAGGACCTTCCATCGGATTCGACTTTGGCGCCAACGTGTCGAAGGTCTTCATCTTGGTGTACCACCTGCCGTCGAGTGAAAAGCTATTCCAGCGCTTTCCAGCAGTGGATGGCAGCTTCTATTACGTTGGCGGCGCTGGCATCAACTACCAGCAGCGCGATGGCGTCATACTCGCGCCCATTCGGCTTGGCGTGGGGATGCGGGCCGGCGCGAGCATTGGCTACATGCACTACACCCGAGAGAAAACCTATCTTCCCTTCTGAGTCGCCTGGCAGCGAATGAGCCGCAGGCCGAATCAGATCAGTGCATCGGAGTGATAGTCGGGCTTGGAGCGGAACGGATCGATCGAGTCAGCACCGGTACTCAGACGGGGCATTAGGTCGCGCCCGGAGTGTCCTTTGGCAAATCTGGAGAGCAGATCCCCGTGCACAAGTGCCTCCTGTGCGGGCATGAGGGCATTGGCTCGGGCCGCAGGCATGCGATCTACGTCGCGATGGTCAGGCGACAGGTTTGCTGGCCGGGAGCCGGAACTGGCCTGCTCGCCGGCCGGGGTCAGTTGGGCTATGGGCCTGAGCCATTGCAGGATCGGCTCCCACTGGTCAAGATCGATCTGGGTGGCGCTGCCGGTCAAATCGAACACCGTCTGGCCACTTTCAAGACTGCGCACGTAGACCTGCGTCTGGCGCAGCACACCCAAAAAAAGGACCTGCATGGACAAAGCCCATTGACGCAGTGTCTGAGCCGAGTGCGTACGCGCGTCGATCCGCATTCCGACCACTCCCAGCCTGCACTTTCGGCTGGCAACCCTTGGCAAAGTCATCAGTTCTGTGATGCAGAACGCGGCCGAGTCGCGATCAAAAATGGAATTGCAAACCGGCATGATGACAGCGTCTGCCGACATCACAACCTTGGCCAGCTCAAGCCCATGCATGCCAGCCGGCGTATCCAGAACGACGTGGGTTACACCTGCCGGTGGTCTGAGCACGCCTCTGTGGTCGGCGATCCATGGCAGGATGTTGGGCAGCGATGGATCGCGTCGCTTGAGCCAAGTGCGCGCGGACTGCTGACGATCCATATCGCCCAGCATGACCGGCAAGCCCTGCCTGGCCAGCCACGCTGCCAGGTGGGTGGCGAGTGTGCTTTTGCCACTACCGCCTTTGTGATTGACGACCGCGATCACTGGCATGAAAATCATCACTCCCGTTCATAGAACGCCGATTCTGACGCACAGCGGCAAAAGTGTCCAGTCACCGGGTCAGGTGACAGCGCAAAGTCGTAATGTCCCCTTTTGACCAGATTCAAATGTCCCCTTTCACGTTTAGGGGCGATCATGGCCGAGGTGGTGCAGATGAGTTTGAAAGAGGCAGACCGGTACGCGGTCATTCGGCAAGTTATCGAGCGCACCATGGCCCAGTCGGATGCGGCACTGTGGCTAAATATCTCGATACGCCAAGTCAAGCGTCTGGTGCGCGCAATACACGAGGACGGTGCGCAGGGCGCAGTCTCCAAACGCTGGGGGGTTCCCAGCAACCGGCGGATATCACAGGCCATCCACGACCAATTTGTGGGTTTGATACGGGACAATTACAGCGACTTTGGTCCCACGCTGGCATGCGAGTACCTCACGGCCCAGCACGGCTACACAGGCAGCGCCGAGACACTGCGCGGCTGGATGATAGAGGCCGGGCTATGGAAGGCCAAGCGCTCACGTGTCAGGCGCATTCACAGCCCGCGTGAGCGGCGTAGCCGCTTGGGCGAGTTGGTGCAAATTGACGGCAGCCCCCATGCCTGGTTTGAGGAACGTGCGCCCAAGAGCTGCCTGATCGCCTTCATTGATGATGCCACCGGGGAACTGATGCAGGCGTGTTTCTACCCGGTGGAGAGCACCAACGCCTACCTGGACAGCTTGCAGTGCTACGTGAGCGCCCATGGTCGCCCGCTGGCGCTGTACAGCGACCGCCATAGCATCTTCACCAAACATGACCCCGAAGACCCCACGCCCACGCAGTTTGAGCGGGCTGTGGGGGAGCTCAACATCGAGTCCATCCTGGCGTACTCACCACAGGCCAAAGGGCGCGTGGAGCGGGCGTTTCAGACGCTGCAAGATCGCCTGGTCAAGGCCCTGCGGCTGGCCAGAATCAGCACCATTGAGGCGGCCAACGCTTGGCTGCCCCAGTATCTGGCGCAGCACAATGCGCGCTTTAAGCGAGTGCCAGCGGATGCCGCCAATGCGCACCGGGCCTACGAAGGCGATACCCGTGAGTTGGCTCGCATCTGTGCCCATCACTACGCACGCAAGCTGTCCAAAACGCTGACCTGCCAGTTCATGGGAAAACTGCTGGTGGTGATCACCCTTCCTGAGCAGCCACGCTACGCCTTGCGATCACAGTCGGTCAAGGTGATCGAACATTTGAACGGCGAGCTTGAGTTGATGTGGGGCGCTGAGGCATTGCCCTTCAAGACGTTTGAGCGACATCAACACCTGAGCGCCTCGCGTGTGGCCGACGACAAACTGCTCAATGGCCGGGTCGATGCGGTGCTGCAAAAGGAGTCACAGCGCTTGCGCAAATTGCAGGCGCTGGTGGCTGCACAAAATGCCAAGCCGCGCTCAAGAACGCCTGTGCTCGTCATCTGAGACTCTTTCGGCTCAAAGTCCGTGCTTGAACTCGCCCGCCGTGGATAACTGAGTTGCCCACACCACAAGGGTATGGACAACCGGCGGGTACGCCGGTACCTCAGTGATCCACCGCTCCCCGGCTTGGAGCCTACGGCCTGACGCGCTCACGCTTGCCAACAGCCATTGAAATAAAAGTCAGATCGACAAACCGAAAAGGGGACATTTCAATCTTGCGGAAAAGGGGACATTTCTACTTTGTGTTGACAG
>Ga0194063_10000168_pt1 | contig 46751 bp, 41 predicted proteins | sample SepL3720m_MetaG_FD_155459 | JGI IMG/M metagenome (GOLD analysis project Ga0194063, IMG submission 155459) | Anoxic zone freshwater microbial communities from boreal shield lake in IISD Experimental Lakes Area, Ontario, Canada - Sep2016-L373-20m | ecosystem: Environmental > Aquatic > Freshwater...
GAATGAAGGGAGATTATTCCTGTTGTTCGGCGGTTGGGTGACGGGGGACAACTTTCATTGTACGGGGAACGGGAACTTGGTTTGATTGCTTCATTTTCTTTTGATCTGATTGTCGAGATGCCTGATATTCGGATGAGCCTTGGTGCTCGGCGTTATGCATTGCCGCTGTTTCCGCGCTTTCGCCCGCGAGCTTGCTCAGCTGCTCCGTCATGGCATTCATCTGCTGCACGGCTGCAGAGATCTGCTGATTGGCCGCACTCTGCTGCTGGACGGAGGCCGAGAGCTGCTGGGCGCCGGAGGCATTCTGCTGGGAGATCGCGGCGATGGATTCCATGGTCTTGGCGATCTGGGAGACGGAGCTGGATTGCTGCTGGATGGCGGCGGAGAGGGCTTCCACTTTCTTGGAGAAGTCCTGGATACCTTTTACCGTCTCGCCGATGTTGCTCACAGCGTCCGAAACGACGATCTTGATCTTGTCGGCGCTCTGTCCGGAATTTTCCGAGAGCTTGCGCACTTCGTCTGCCACGACCGCGAATCCACGTCCGGCTTCTCCTGCGCGTGCTGCTTCGATGGCGGCATTGAGCGCGAGCATATTGGTCTGCTCCGAGATCACGGTGATGGCTTCCACGAGCTTGCCGATCTTCTCGGAGTTCTCACCGGTGGATTGCGCCATCTTGGAGGACTGCGTTCCGCTGGCCGCCGCTTCCTGTGCGGATGCGGACATCTGCTGGATGACGGCGTTGATATCACGGATTCCCTTGGCCACTTCCTCCGCGCGCTTGCTCTGATCGGTGGAACCGGTCGCGAGCTGCTGGGCAATCGCAGAATTCTGCTGCGCTGCTGCTGCACTCTGCTGTGTGGAAGCTCCGAGCGCGGCTGCCGCACTGTTGAGCTGCTCCACCGCCAGACGAATGGGGCGACGGACGAATTCACCGACGGAACGGGAGGCGTAGAGCGCTAGGACGAGGATCGCCAGGATCACCCCTGCGACGATGTAGAGGAGCTGATTCCTGAGGGCGACAGCTGGTGCCACCACTTCGTCATAGTCCGTTTCCGTCACGAGGCACCAGTGTTGGCCAACTTCTTTATCCAGACGGTCGGACATGTAGCTTCCTACTACCTGCACGCCACGGTAATCCGTCGTCGTACCGGTGAATTCAGTCCCAGCCAAGCACTTCTTCACCCCCTCTGTGTCGATACTCTTTACGAGGAGGTCTTTTTCCATCAGGTTTTTCGTCATGGAGATGACCATTCCTTTTCCATTGACGAGATATGCCTCTCCCGACACGCCGAGTCCTGTAGTATCGTCGATGGTGGTGCTCAATTCGTTGAGGCGGATACGTGCCGCCAGTACTCCTCCGCAGGCTACCGGTGTCGACACTCCGTAGCCGATTTGCTTGGTCACATTGGAGATGTAGATATCTTTAATGTAGGACTGGTTGGTTTTCTTCACCTCTGTGAAGTAGGGATCTTGCGATTTATCGGAGCCGATTTCTATCCGGTCAGTCGCGACAATCACTTTCCCCTTTCCATCCATGACCAGGAGTGACTGGAACTGGGGGTAATTCTTGAGCGTTCTTTCCAAATCCCCCTGGATCATCGCAAGGTCTTCGCAAGTCAGGAATGCATCATTATCACCGAAGGCCTGAATAACGTCTCTTTGGGCATTCAGGGATTCGATAATGAGGGATTCTTTGATCTCGGCGATGCCTGATATGCGCAGGACAGCTCGATCCATGATGGCCTTCGAAGCGCTCTGGAAGCTTAAGTAGGCGATGAGCGACGCCGGCATGATGGCGACGAACAGGAACCAGGAGATGAACCGGCCGGAGAGGGAGCCGGAGATGCGGGAGAAGTAGTTTGTCATACAGAGAGAGGGAAAAAGAGCCTTATTTGGTGGAAGAGAAATGAGAGAGGATTTTCGGAAGGTCGAGCGCGAGGATGATGCGTTCGGTTTGAGCTGTTTTCTGACCAGCTTCCTTTCCCTTGATCGCTGATGTGTGGACGATCACGCCTTTCAGCGCATCGGCGCTGGGATGGGAGCGGAGGACTTCGGGTGTGTCCTTCTGCTCGGATCCATCGATGCGTAGGACTTCCTCCGCTGAGTGCACGAGGAGGCCAAAGAGCTCGCCGTTGTGTTCTGCCACAATGGCGTACGGCTTGGTCTCTGTGGTTTTGGAAATCGCGAAGTGTGTCTCCAGATCGAGCATGGTTACGACTCTCCCGCGCAGATTAGCGACTCCCTTCACGGCAGCAGTCATGTTTGGCACCGGTGTGATTTCCGGAGTGGGGACGATCTCCTGAATCTCCGTCAGCGGCAGCGCGTATTCCTCTCCTTGGAGGGAGAAGACGAGGAGCTGTACGGGGGCTTTCGCACCGGAATTGATAGGGGTGTCCTTTTGGAAGACGGGCATGGAGTGTGTGGGAATTTCCCATTATTATACCAAATATCAGGATTCTTCGCTTGAGCGATGTATTGCAAATATGGAGGGATATTGCAAAGAATGATTTCAGGTTCGATGATCTCCCTTCCCTATTCCGCTGCGGCTTCCTTGATCTTTCCCAATTCCTTTTCGACGAAGAGAACCGCATCCCCCATCATCGCCAGCGCCTCCGGGGAAATGGTGGATTGCTGCTCCAAAAGAGGAATAAGCAGCGCTTCATGTGCTTTGCACAATTCCGAAAGGGGGAGCAGGGACATCGTCGCTGCGGTGCTCTTGAGCGTGTGAAATCCCCGGCGCAGATTTGCAAGCGCTATAAGATCTGCAGGATTCTTCCCCAAGATTTCGAGCGATTCTTGGATAAGCAATACTTGCAAGTGAGCATCTTCGAGGAAGGCTGCAGTGAAGGAGGAATGGTCCACGCTTTCTAATGGTTAGATAAGTATTGAGTGCATTCTTCATGATTGCGAATGGATGTGCAAATGAATCTGATTTCTGCTACAATAGTTCTATGAAAATAATGATTGTCGAAGACGATGCATTCCTTCGCAAGGTGTATAAAAAGGAACTTGAAGAACCTGGTATTGAGACCATTTTCGCTGAGAGTGCAGAGAAGGGTATTGCCCTCCTTCAGAAGGAGAAGCCTTCTTTGGTTTTTTTGGATATCCTCATGCCGGGGCGTGATGGCTATGATGTGCTCGCCTTCATGCAGAAGGATCCGATACTGGCCACGATTCCCGTGATTGTCCTTACCAATCTCAATCAACAAGTGGATATGGAACGCGCCATGCAGCTCGGGGCAAAGGAATTCCTCAGCAAAGGAGAGATCAAGGTGGGAGATCTGGCGAAGATCGCGAGGGAGCACGTGACGTGATCGAGTAAGCGAGTAAGGGAATACGCGAATATCAGGCGCATTCGATCAACAGGACCACGGCTATCTTCCCCTTGTTCGCTTACTCGCATATTCGATCAGACATACTTCTTGATGATATCCGCCAGCTGATCCAGCTCCATGTCGCTCTTCACGAAGAAATCCTTCGCCCCCAGTGCCTTACATTTATCTTTGTCGACTTCCTGGCTCAGGTTCGATAGCACGATCACCGGGAAGATGTAGCCTTTGGATTTTACGTGATCGAGGACGGCGAATCCGTCCACTTCCGGCATCAGGAGATCGAGGAGGAGGAGGTCAGGCTTCATTTTCTCAATAGCATCGATGGCGAGCTTGCCGTTGCCGGCCATTTCGATCTCATACCCGGCGCCTTCCAGCTCCAGCTTGTACATTTTGATCAGGAAGGAGTCGTCCTCGGCAATCAGAATGCGCTTGGTCATGACTGAGGGGGGATGGGGAGAGAGAGGGTGAAGGTGGTGCCGACGTTCTCCTGCGAAACGAAGGAAATGGTGCCTCCGAGGAGCTGGGTGAGAGCATACACGAGGTAGAGGCCCAGTCCAGTTCCGTCGGGTATCTTGCCCGTCACGTTGGTCGCACGGAAGAACTTGGAGAAAATCTTCTCCTGCTGATCCTGGGGAATGCCGTAGCCGCTGTCGTGCACACTGAGGCGGACAACATTGCCGAAGCGTTTCGCATTGAGCTCCACCGTTCCTCCCTTCGGCGTGTACTTGATGGCGTTCGTGAGGAGGTTGGCCATGATTTCTCTGAGCAGCTTCTCATCGGTCATGAGGGTGATGTTCTCCTCGCAGAGCAGTGAACAGGCATGTTGCATTTGCTCGGCCTGTGGGTGGAATTCCTCACAGAGACTCTGGACGAAGGTCTTGAGCGGGAGTGGGGCTTTGGTCACTTCCATCTTTCCTGCCTCGATGCGCGACAGATGCAGCATGACGTTGATACTCTCGGCCATGCGGGTGGAGGCCAGCTGGAGTTCATCCGCCACTTCATTTTGGAGCGGATTGAGGGGTCCCTTCTTGCGAAGGATCGAGAGTCCCCAGCGGATGCCGGTAAGAGGTGTGCGCAACTGGTGCGATGCAAGGGACATGAATTCCGACTTGGCGACTTCCGTACGCTTACGGAGCGTGATGTCCGTCTGCAATCCTACGAGGAACTGCACCTTGCCATCTTCCACGATCGGGAAGATGCGCAGATCGGCGTTGTACTCCGTGCCGTTCTTGCGACGGTTGATGATGTCTTCGGTTCGGTATTCCGTATTCGAGAGGATGGTCGTCCAGAGCTGCGGATAGAGTGTCTTGGGTGTCTTGCCGCTCTGGAGAATGCGGGGATTTTCGCCCAGAGCTTCTTTCTCCATATAGCCCGTGAGCTGTTCCCACGCTGGATTGGCGTAGAGGATGCGGGGTTCGGTCGTCGTGATCACCGTTGCAATGCTGGATGCCTCCACTGCCTGATGAAATTTTTGCGCATTCTGGACTTCCTTTTGCAGGAGAATCTTTGTGAGGAGTACACGCTCCTCTGACTTCTTGAATGTGGTGACATCGCGTGCGATGACCGAAATAGCGGTGATCACTCCTTGGGAATCCCTGATGGGAGACAGTGTCAGAGAGACATTGATCTTCTCCCCATCTTTCTTCTTGCGGATGGTTTCGAACTGATTGATGCTCTCCCCTTGTGCAATCCTTTTGAGAATGTGCTCAATTTCATGTTTGCAATTCTCCGGAGCGAGCACATTTACGTTTTTGCCGATGATCTCCTGTGCACTGTAGCCGTAGAGTTTCTCCGCTCCCAGGTTCCACGTCTGGATGACCCCATCGAGAGATTTGGCGAAGATGGCATCGTCGGAGGATTGTACGATGGCAGCTAGTTGCCTGCTTTCCATTTCCAATTGTCTGGACTCGGTAATGTCCATGGAGAATCCGATGATACCGATGATCTTTCCCTGAGAGTCTCTGTACGGAATTTTATCCGTCTGCATCCAGCGTGTTCCCCGTGGGGATAGCATCGATTCGATGATACCCATTTTTGATTTCCCAGATGCGAAGATCTCTTTGTCATCCTGCCAAAACTTCTCCGCTTGATCTTTGGGGTATAAGTCGAACAGTGATTTCCCCTCCAGTGCGCCATTGGTCATGTGCATGATCTCACAAAAAGTTTTATTCACGCGGAGGAATCGATTTTCTGTGTCTTTGTAGAAGATCAATGCCGGGACGCTATTGAGAATCGTGCTCTGCTCTTGTTCGATGATCTTCAGCCGTTCTTTGGATCGTTTGTCTTCGGTGATATCGGTGTGTGCGGCAACGATGACCTTGCCGTGCTGATGATGATCGAAGGCGGAGACATTCGCAGAACACCAGAATGTCGTACCGTCCTTCTTGATATTCTGGATTTCCCCATGCCATTCGCCAGTCTCTGCGAGGATCTTCATGATCTCTGCGGCTGTTTCCTCTGGCTTCTTCTCGGTTGGCGCATTGACGATGGACGCATGCTTTCCTAGCATTTCGTCCGGAGCGTAGCCGAAGAGTTGTTCGAATTTCGGATTGGTATACACAATATTGCCATCGGACATTCTGACGAGGTATATGCCCTCCGTTACATTCTTCAGGATCTCATCTTGGAGCTTCAAGGATTCTTCCAACTTCTTATGCTCTGTGATATCACGGATGATGCCGACGAGCATGCGCTTGCCGCGACTGTCAGCGAAGATATTCTTCTTGGTGACGATCGTGTGTACGGCACCTTTCGCATCGGTGAATGCCTCTTCATTGATGTTCATTTTTCCGTTCTCGAAGACGATTGCATCCTTCTCCCAGAAGACATCGGCTTGTTCCTTCGGGAAGAATTCGTAATCGGATTTGCCGATGAGTTCTTCGCGCGGTCGCCCCATGAAGGTGCAGAAAGCATCATTGATCACAATCCAGCGGCGCGCTTCATCCTTGACGAAGATGGGATCTCCGATGTTCTCCAGGATGTTCTCCAGGAAGTTTTTGGATTCCGTAGCCTCCAATTCCGTTTGCACGTGATGGGTGATATCTCGGACGAAAGCGAGCGTATATCTTTTGTCATTGATGGTGATGGGACCGGCCTGGAATTCCACGGGGAAGAGTGTCCCGTCTTTGCGGACATGCATGATCTGAGCGCCGATCCACTTCCCCTCCAGGATTTCTGCAAATCGTTCTGGAGCTTTTTCCACATTCTCCAGGACATCCAGATCTGTCACTTTCATCGTCAGAAGCTCAGCGACAGAGTAGCCAGTCATTCGTGCGGCTGTTTCGTTTACTTCCACGATGTGTCCTGCATTCGGCCCCTCCGATTCCATAAGGAAAATTCCCTCGTCGAGTTTCTCGAAGAGGAGTTTGTATTTCTCATTGTTCTCCCCTGATGGATTGATCGGGAGTGCACCAGGAGAATCCTGTGGTGGTTTTGGTTTGGGCATAGGGTGTATTTCCTCTCATTGTAGCAGAAATGGGGTTTGTTTTCTAGCGCATTTTGGAGGGGTGAAAGGCAGGAGGTATGCAGCATGTGGCTAGATGCTCAGCTCATGTGTATCAACGGCAGAATCGGAAATCCCGCCCTCCGCGCTATCGGTCTGATCATGTCCGTATTCTTGTGCATCGCCAGAACCATGCCTCCTCCTCCGGTTTTTCCTCCCGCTCCGATCACCTTGGCCGCTCCCCCGATGCGTTCGATTTCTGCTATGAGCTTTGCTGCATCTTTGGGGACGATGCCGAGCGCAGACTGAGCGCGGTGATGGTCACGAAACACGGTCCGGGGATCTTCGCCTTTTTGCAGGCGCTGCGTGCACTTTCCGATGTTTTTGATGGCGCTTCCTACGCGCGGATCACTGAGCCGTTCCCGCACCCATGCCACGAGCTCCGGTGTTGCTTCGTTGGGTTTGCCGGTATCGATCAGCACCGCTTGAGTAAAGGGAAAGTTGAAGTCGATGTACTGCACAGGTTGGTTTCTCTGAAAGAGCACAGGTTTCCCTTCCCAGATTACCGAGAAATCCAGTCCGCTGTGCCCGGCATTTACGGCATCTTCCACGGCCAGAGCTTCCGCTTGTTTCCCCGGCCCGAGTAAGCAGCGCGTCACTGCGATGACGAGGGCTGTGGAAGAGCCGAGGCCTTTCTGGAGCGGAATTTCGTTGGTGATGGTCAGTGTTCCACGGAAGGGTTCGCGGTTGACCTCGAGGAGAGCGATGATTTTTTTCAGATACTCCGTCCAGGGTTCGCCGCCGGATATTCCCAGCCATTGGATTTCGAGTGGGTAGTGAGTAGTGGGTAGCGAGTAGTTCTTAGGATGTTGCTCCTCAATTGTTGCCTGGATGGTGAATGGGGCAGGGATCGCGATGCCGGGTTCGTCGAAGACCACGGCGTAGTCGCCGGAGAGGATGATTTTGCCGGTGGCTGTTGCAGTTATTTTCATATACCGAGCGCGCGATGCCTGTCCTGAGCTGGACGAAGGGCTTCGCGCAGGACTGATGATTACCCGCCAAACCTCCTCTTCCTTCGTTCAAATTCCTCAACGGTTTTCTCCAGATCATTCGCTGTGAAATCCGGGAAGAGCTTCTCGGTGAAGATCCATTCCGCATATGCCGACTGCCAGAGGAAGAAATTGCTGGTGCGGAATTCTCCGGAAGTGCGGATGATCAGATCGATATCGGGGAGCTCGGGGTGGTCGAGGAAAGGGTGGATGGGATCGTCAGGTAGTTGGTAGTTGGTAGTTGGTAGTTGGTAGCTCTCAGTTGCTTTTCTCGTTGCACGAATAATTTCATCCTTTCCCCCGTAATCCACGGCGAGATTCAATGTGAATTCCGTGAAGTGTTCGGTTTCCTTCCTTACCTCTTTGAGAAGTTTGACCAACGATGCGGGCAGTCGGTCGGTGCGTCCGGAGTGAACGAGGCGGGTCTTCTCTTTCTGGAGATTTGGTCGCTCGCGGATGATGTACTCCTCCAGGAGCGTCATGAGTTTGCTCACTTCCTTCGGGTCGCGCTTCCAGTTCTCGGTGGAGAAGCACCAGACAGTGAGTGCCCCAATGCGCGGGTCACTCTGGCACCAGTCGGTGAGCATGCGGAAGTTCTCGATGGCTTTCTCGTGCCCTTTCCAGGGATGAAGACTTTGGGCCTTGGCCCAGCGGCGGTTGCCGTCGGGGATGATGGCTATGTGGAGGGGTGTTGGATGATTGGAGGGCATGAGAGTATTGAGAAGCTATGAGCTGTGTGCTGTGAGCGATGAGCAAGGCAATAATGATACTCAGAGCAGGTCTTCGACCTGCGGACTTCAACGGCAGCTCATCTCATCACCATGGGGAATGCCAGATGGAACCACGGTGCATATAACAGCGGGCGGCGATGCATGTCGACCGTCAGTCCTTCGGTATCGATCCACTGCCAGTCGCGCACTTCGTCTTCCCGCGGCGTGACGGGCGGCTCTCCTTCGATGCTTCCCTTGAGGATCGTGTCGTACTCGTATTCCGCTCCTTTGCCGTTGGGATCTTCCGCGCGGTACACAAACGAGGCTCCCTCTTTGAGCGGGCAGGTGAAGCCGAGTTCTTCTTTGAGTCTGCGCGATCCTGCCTCGAGGAGATCTTCCTCTTCCTGCAGGTGACTGCAGCAGGTATTGCACCAGAGGAGCCCGAAGAGCTTCTCTTCGGCGCGCTGTTGGATGAGGAGCTCTTTCCTCCCATGCCGGAACACAAAGATGGAGAATGCGCGGTGAAGGAGCCCCGGACTTTCGTGAGCTTTGGCACGATCCATGGAATTGAGCGGGTGGCCGTTTTCGTCGACGAGGAGGACGGTGGACATGGAGGTACGATGAGCCTGGACGAGGGTTTGGGCAAGGATATTCGTGAGGTGTAGTTCGCAAATTTGTCACAGTGAGCTGCGTCGAACTGCGACAAATTTGTTGATATTCATGCAAAAACAAATCACCCCCGGCTTCTGGCTGGGGGTGACGCGTGCAAGACAGCGTGCGGTGATGTGCGCGCTCCGGATCCTACCAAGGAGCAGCAGGAGCGAGAGGTGCGGCATCGGCGCCGCTGTCACTGGAGGACATGGTGCCACCTGAGGAGAGCGAAGTCAAAAGATTGCATGGTTCAGACCGCAGCGCTCATGGCTGAAGCAGCTTCATCTTCAGTCGTTTGTCGATTAGCACCGATGCCTGCGAGCTTGCTGCGGACATCCTGAACGAGTGCGACAAGGTTTTCGTAGGTGAGAGAGCCTTCATCCCTTCCTTTATCATTTTGCGAAAAACCAGTCTGATCAATCATTTGTTGTATTTCTGCAATCTGTTTCATGAGATCTGCCATTTGTTCCACAAGCTCGTCCGAGAGTCGGGATTTCGCCCACCAGGTTACGAGAGCTGTGCGACCACTGTTGATCATTCGGGCTTTGTCTGCATCTTTGTTGATGTGCATCCTGGCTTCAGTCATATCACGGAGGAGATCAAGAATATTGGAACAGAGCGCTCCAAAGGTTTTTCCTCTCTTCGGATCGATGGCGACGAGTTTCATCGCCTCATCGAGACGCGTGATTCCCATGGCTACTGATGGGATAAAATGCGGTGGTAAAGTTGCCTTAAGTTCAAGCAATTTTCGGGCTTTGGTGTCAGGGTCATCCTGTTCGAACTGTCTCCATTCTTCTTTTGTTCTATGTTTCTGATAGATATTCTGGAGTGTGGCTTCATGGTCGAAGCTCAGGAAACTTTGCAGTCTCTCATCTGCTTCGATTTCCTTTTCAAGAACTCGGGTAAAATCCTGGAAGAATTCTTCGGATAGAGGTTGAGTCCCGCGCAGGAGAATGCCGAATTCGTCGCCGACGGCGGAATAGGTATCCATGATCACTCCTTGTTCTTCCAAGAACGCTCTTGTTTGCGCGCTTCTGTGTTCGAGGAAGTATGCGAGTTCCTGCAGATACTCATTGGCATGATGTGTGCTGGATGCATTGATGAATGATTTCAAACCATTGACGTCCACGTAGACCCATGCGAATCGCTCGAATGCTTTCGGACATTCTTCTCCAGTCACGATATCTTCGAATTCCTGGAGAAGAGTGAGCATCCCTAATCTCTGAGTCGAGACATCACTGCGTTCAAACTTCTTTTTGGATACTGGTCTGGAGAGTGTTGGGTCATGACACATTTCCATGACGGCGAGCCGAGTGGCATGCGCGATGCTCGCTTCAACGAGGCTATCGATTTGTTCCTGAAGGTTCCCTTCATTGAGTTTGAAAGTTGTGATGATTCTCTGACGAAAATCTGCTCTATGTGCCTCAATTTCTACTCTCGATTTCTCTTGCAGGAGCTGAAAACTGCGGAATTGGGTGTACTCACCAGCTTCTGCATATTCCGCCCTGTGGAGCTCTCGTACTTCATGGAGGAATGTCATTAAAACATCTGGAGAGCGCTCTCTCGTATGAGGTGTGCCAATGGAAGAGGAGAGTGATACAGCAGACATTATGAGAAGATATTGGACCGGGGAAGAAGCCTTCACGTCTCCATCGGGTGGGACGGAGTGAGGGCGGCGGGGAGTGGACAACACCTTAAACCTCTGAAGGTTAAGAGCAAATAAAGAGGGGAGTATTTTCTGCCATTTCGTCTTTCTCACCTCATGGGATGGCTCATTCGCTCCTTTTCTGCTATAATTTATGGAACATCTCTCTCAAACCCATACGCATATGTCCCTCTCACGTTTCGATCGTCGTCTCCTTCCCATTATAGGAATTCTCTGCGTGAGTTCGGGGATCGCTCTCGCTGTTTTCGTTTCTCTTGTTCATTCTCCTACTGTTCCCTCCGAGAGGATTCCCAGTCCCTTTTCCTCGATTTCTTCTTTCGCACTCAAAGGCTCCCTTGTTCCTACAGGTATCCAAGGTGGTCGCAATACCTACGACATCACCTTCGCAGAGACGGAATCTGGTGAACTTCTCTCAGGATCCGGTATGTATTCCGTGGTCATCCCCGATAGCGTAACGATCTCCGACGGTGCCCCGCTCAGTGCCGCATTCTCCGATAAGAAGTTCTACGGGTACCGTTACTCGGATATCGATGCATCAGCCGAATACGCTGCAGCAGTTGCAGCCCAAATTGCGTTGGATCAGGGAGACAGTGTTCCGTTCGCTGATTTTTTCCCGGGAGAGTTCTTCGCTTCAAATGCCATGAAGGCTGATACGGCCGGCCATCAATTTCTTTCCGATTTCGAAACGAACCACTCTGATGTTGCCGCGAGCAAGCTCATCCGTTTTCATTCGTTCAAGGATCTCACACTCAAGCGGAACTCCCGCATGATTATCGTCACTTTGGATGCGGATACGGCGTTTACCGTGCGCGGGGTGATCTGGTGCGGAGACGGAATGACGAATGGCAATGAGCGGTGCGATGATGGAAATACCGTCGATGGAGACGGGTGTAGTACGGCATGTACAGTCGACGCAGCCACGCTTCGCCCCGACGGGAGGGGTTCTCCACTTGAAGAACAGTATCCTCCCTGGAACGTCTTTCCTGCAGGCACTGCGGTCTGGGATGCTCTCAATGAGCCTGTCGATACTCCGGACAGGTCCAATGGGGTATTCGTGCCGCTGGCAACCGATCCGAGCACGGTGAATATGTACACATCTACATTAACACTCACCGATCCGCCGGCGAATTTCCTGGGTCCCATAAAAGCAGGGTTGATTCGTCTCTCTTGGATCACTCCGGCTGGAACTGCGAATTTGATGCAGTCTGATTACGTTGTGCATTTCATTGATTCCGTTGCGAATACGACGGCACTGAAACAGGCGAAGCTCTATCTCTATGGGTATCAGGCTAACCCAACCGCCACGATGCTGCGCGTGAATATTCTCGGAATGACCGGCAGCATCATCACCGATCCGGTCAGTGTGGATTATTCCCCCCGAGAAATGCGTCTAGCAGCGGCGGAGCTGATACTCATGAAGGAGGATTGCGGGAACCCTTATACCGATGCGTGTACAGAATCTGTCAACTCTTGCACCATAAAGGGTGCGGGTATTGTTGCCTTTACTCCTGATGGTAAGAAAGCGTATGTGGTAAGTCCCGACAGCGTATCCGTTTCGGTTATTTCCACTGACAGCAATACGGTCACGTCGAGGATAAGGGTAGGAAGTCGCCCGACGGCCATCGCCATCACTCCCGATGGCACCATGGCATTTGTTGCGAATTTCTACAGTGAATCCGTCTCGGTTATTTCTACTGCAAGCAACACGATCATAGCTACCGTGATGGTAGGAGAAAATCCGACTGCCATCGCCACCTCATCTGACAGGGCATATGTTGCGAACAATTATGGTCACTCGGTTTCGGTTATTGATATCAACCGTATTAAAGATGGCCCATCTCACAACCCAGTCATTCAGACGGTGGTGGTAGGGGGGAACTCCTACCCGTCTGCGATCGCCCTCTCTCCCGATGGTACTAAGGTATATATCAAAATAACCGATAACGAATTTCGTTTGATCGGTGGGGGTGCCGTTTCTGCCATTGGTGCGCCTGTGACGAACGGCCCGATCGCCATTACCGGCACCAAAGTGTATATTTCGAAGTCTTTGCAGGATGCCGTGGCAGTCACTTCAACCACTGCCACGCCGGGCGACATACCATTATCCGTATCGGTAGAAAGAAATCCTACAGTTATCGCCATCACTCCTGATGGCAAGAAAGCGTACGTGGTAAATTCCAGCAGCGATTCCGTTTCGGTTATTTCCACCGACAGCAATATGGTCACGGCGACGGTAAGGGTAGGAAGCAATCCGACCGCCATTGCCATCACTCTTGATGGTACCAAGGCATATGTATTGAAAAACGGCAGCGATATGATTTCAGTGATTGATACCGAAAGCGATACGGTCAAGGGGAGTGTATTAGTAGGGGGGGGAGGAGACCCGAGTTCTATTGCCATCACCCCTGATGGAACGAAAGCATATGTTACAGTTAGTGGCACAAACACTATCTTCATTTTTGATACGTCGACAGATACTCCGTTTGGTAGCGATATCGTCGGTACTGGAAATACGTGCCTGAATTCTTGTAAGGTGCCGACATTTCCGTGGATCATGGATGATTCGGATTCCTGCTTCTTCATTACCAGAGGGAAGTCGGCAGTGACGGAGCAGGCAATAGGATACAGGGGAAACTCCACAACCTTCACTGCATATGCCCCGACTAGATTGGAGGGAACGGCTGCCGTATGGGAATTCTTTCCTATCCCTGTAGGCCAGTATCGGATTCTCGCGACATGGAAGCAGCTGAGCGGGAAGCCCCTTTCCAAGACTGCTGCATTTACCATCGTAGATCATGCATTGCTGAGCTACAGCTCGACTGCTGACCAATCCGTTGCTCCTCCTCTTTTGATCGATGGCACACAGTGGCAGGAGCTCAAAAGTATGTGGGTGAATACGGGAAGACTCCGTATCATCCTTGAAAATACACCGAGTCAAGATCCCAATAGTACGTTGGTAGCGGATGCAGTGCGGATTGAGCGTATCGTAGAGCCCATCGAAGATCCGCAGCCGCCGCTGCCTGCGGACCCTTGCACCATCGGTACTGTCAATGAGGGGGTATGTCCTGATCAATCGCGTCCAATTCCCAGAGTTACATTGTCGAGGTCAACGATAGAAAACACTCTGGAAGGGATCAATGATGGCGTTACGAATAGTATTCGTTATGTAGCAGTACAAACTACGCAGTGGCAATATGGACCGTTTGCTCAGTCTGATACTCCGCTCAGTACCGTTCCCGATCCTGAGCCCACAGGAGATGCGGCAATTATGCGAGATCAGATGAGCTTCTCCAAGGCATTCTGGGCGCGCGTGCAGCTGTTCATCAATGGAGAGACTTCGTACACATACATACGGCTCACGAGACCGGCATCATCCAATCCGTGGTGTGAGTGGGCACCCGACAGGATGTGCAAGTTCGACAGTCGTTTTGAGATAGCCACACGCCTCGTCAGCACGTTGGTTCCCTATATTATGATCGACGTGGGAGGATTTCAGGGCGCATTCAATGTATCGAGAAAAACAACCGTATCGATCGGAACCGTAGAGCTCATTTTCGATGAGCCATTCTGCGGAAATGGAGATATCAATAATAATCCAAGAGTTCACGAATACTGTGACGAAGGCAAGTTCTGTGAGAATAAGACGAAGTGCGAAAGTGCTGCAGAGTGTGCGGGGATCGGGGATGGTCTGTGCGCGACGCGCGCGAGTGACACGTGCGCTGCCGACTGCCAGAATCCTATGCATCTCGAATGCTTGGCATTCAAGCTGGACGGAGACGTCACAAGAGTGGTGGGGATGCTCAGTAACTACGATAAGAGTAAAAATACGGCATGGGTGACATCGCTCAAAAGAGACACAATCTATGGTCCGATGGGCATGATAACCAATGTGGCTTCCACATGGGACTACTTGCTTGGGCCGCTCTCTTTCAAAAATAATGGGAAGTTTCACCTGACTATTCCCACGAAGTGGTTCAATGACGAAATCGGGGAATCGTACTACAATCCTCCGACTCTCTATGTGCAGAGTAATCAACTTTACAGTTCACCACGGTCATCGATAGGTCTCTATCAGTATGTTCCTAATTCTGATTACGATGAATGTAATACACTCTCTAATTGTGGCGACGGTGTCACAGATGGTAGTGAGGAGTGCGACAGAGGTCATGCCAATGGCACGGACTTCTGCATGGCATACGCAGATGGGGATTCCTGCTGGACGTGCCGTGCGGATTGCACAAAGGGGCTACAGAAAGCATCGGGGGAATACTGTGGTGACGGCAATGTGCAGCCGAACGGTTATGATGGGATCAAAGGTACTGACGATGATGAAGTATGTGACGACGAGAATACAAATAATGAAGACGATTGCACCAATAACTGTCGGTATAGCGGGCATATCGTTTTCGTGACGGCAGATACATATCTTGGAGGCCAACTTGGTGGCGTAGGTGGTGCAGATGGTATTTGCAAGGATGTTTCCATGTCTGCTGGTTATAACGGAGAGTGGAAGGCGATTCTCTCATCGAGCATGAGTGATGCACGGAAAAGGATTTCGGTTACTTATGAACGGATTTTCAATACAAGAGGCACATTGATAGCGGAAGGAAGTGATGAATTCTGGAGCGCCAATCACCGTCAATCTATTTTAACGGAATACGGTGAGTCAATTGCTACCTCCAATATTCGGGATATACAAGACGTTGTTTTTTCCGGCACGAATTCAAATGGATTGCGTGCGAATGGCTCTCAGGATGGCCGACTATACTGCAATGACTGGGGCAACGCTCCGTACACGTCAACGTATTACTATGGTAGATCCTATGACATCGATGCAGATTGGATTGGAGCAGGCTCTCATCCCTGCACTTCACCTGCGCATTTGTATTGTTTCGGATCGACCGCCGAGCCCGTATGCGGTAATGGAATCATTGATCAGCGGGAAGGATGTGATGCCGGTGCCGCCAATGGAAAGGAGTGTATTCCTGCCTATAATGGTCACTGCTCATATTGTAATGCTGACTGCAAAAAGTATACGGTGGTGAATGGCCCCTCCTGCGGCGACGGCATCGTGCAAGAGCCTCAAGAATCTTGTGATGACAGCAATTCCATCGAAGACGATGGTTGCGATAACGCCTGCCAGAGTCCCGGACAGACGATTTTTGACTTCATCCCTCATACGGGCGCACAGGCAGGGCAGCTTGGTGGACTTGCCGGCGCGGATAGGATGTGCGGCGAACGTGCAGCGGAAGCGGGACTCCAAGGAAGGTGGATGGCTGTTCTCTCGGACAGTACGACGAATGCCCGCGACCGGATACGGATCGTCGGCCCCGTCTACAACACCCGCACAATCATCGGCTCCCATGGGGAGAGATATGAGCGTCAGCTCGTGGCGCGCAATGCAGCAGATTTCTGGGATGGAGCACTCTCTGCACCGATACATTTCGGTGCTTCCGGCGATGATACCGTGCAGCTTCATCAGCCTATTGCACGCTTGACGGGGACCAATCCAGACGGCACGCGTATCGCGAACGACAGCAGTGCGCTGTGCGGTGATTGGACGATGATGACCAGCGCACGATTCAACGTCGGTGATATGTCTGCGACCGACGCTTCGTGGGTGCGCAATGTCTCACAGACGGTAGGGTGCGATCTGTTTGTCTCTTTTTACTGTATGCAGACTGCCGAGGATGCAGGGGGGTAGCAGTAGTTCCGTTCAGTAGAGCTCTTTTTTCTCCATTGCGTCGATGACGGTTGGGGATCACATGATTATTGGTTGGAGTAATGAACAAGTCTTACTGTGTGCTGCATCACGAGTGTTCCCCTATCCCCGTCCCTTTCCCCGGCGGGGGAAGGGTGACGTTCAATGAGCCCACTCATCATGAAATAGGTTTCCATTGAAAAAAAACAAAAACACATACAGTTCCCATCCCCCAGCGGGGGAGGGGCTAGGGGTAGGGGAAAAGGAGAAGTACATCCACAAAATTAAAAACATATCTACGGATTGAGAAAAGAAAATCACTTTTCCCATCCAATAATCATATGATCCCTAATGATTGCGATATTGTGTCTTTTCCTTGCAATCCCTCTCCTCCATCATTACTCTGCCCCAGTCATGCCACGCGGTAAGCGCACAGTCTTCGGCGGATTCTGCCCGGAATCGGGGAATCGCATTGCAACTCTCCGCTTTCACAAGCAGGACAAGATGGGCAAGGCGTGGAAGGATCATGCGGGAAAGCTCACCAAGTACTGTTCTGTGTGTAAAAAGTCGGTGAAGCCAAAATTCAAAGAAGAGCGACATTCGAAATAGTAAGGCCTTTGGCGTGGATTATGGGTTTGAGAGGTTTGGAAGATGTTCGAAAGGCCTGAAAGGTTTTTTTTGATATCCGCTCACTGACTGTATTCAGCTCTATTACTTCTCGTAGCTCATTCCGATACACTTCGAGCATGTCCGAGATCTACCGCAACTGCGCTTCCATCGTTGTCTTCCGTCCGGCGCAGGGGGGTAGGGATTTCGAGGTTTTGCTTTTGAAGAAGCCGCGCAAGCGCGATAGCTGGCAGCTGCCCCAGGGCGGAGTGGAGGAGGACGAGACCACCAAGGAAGCTGCGGTGCGTGAGCTCTCGGAAGAGGCGGGCTTGGAGGTGGAATGCATCGGCGAGAGCGCCACGATTTTTCAATATGAATTCCCCAAATCCTTTCGTCGCTTCCGTCCAGATAATGTTCGCGGGCAGCGCATCGGCTTCATCTTCGGCAAGACCACGCGGGATGTTGTGGTCACCGTCGATCAGAAGGAGATCACCGAGTACCAGTGGGTCCGTCCTGTGGGTCTTTCCCGCTTCATCCGTAGGGAGGAATATCTGAATGTCATCCGGTTGCTCATCAGGGAGGGGGAGAAGCTATTGTCATAGTGTGCCGCGTCGAAGCATCGCACTTTGGCATGGAGCAATTTGTCGCAGTTCGACACTGCTCACTGTGACAAATTGGCATAGTATCTGCCATGTCTAATGCGCCTCACCCGCCTTTCGCTCACCCAATGGCGTTCCTACAAGGATCTCGATCTTCCATTCGGAGAAGGTGATGTCCATCTCCTGCTCGGGCCCAATGGTTCCGGCAAGACGAATGTCCTGGAGGCGGTTTCTCTCCTGTCCTCTGCTCATTCCTTTCTCTCTGTCACCGAATACGATCTGATGCACTGGGGAACGGAGTACTACCGCATTCTTGGCGAGGCGCAATTGGATGCTGGAATGGCAAAGACTTTGGAGGTGGTGAGTCAGGAGTTGCCGCGCAAGGCACGCGTATTCTTCCTCGATGATGTGCGCATTCCTCAGCAGCGCTTCGTAGGAGCTCTGCCTGCCGTCACATTCCTTCCGCAAGATCTGGAACTCTTCGTTGGCTCTCCTGCGCGTCGCAGAGATGTTCTTAATGATCTCCTTGTACAGGTTTCTCCGGCATTTGCTGTTTCCCTTACGACCTATCAAAAGGTGCTCAGGCAGCGCAATACGCTTCTTCGAAAGATTGTCGATGGACTCGGCAGACCTCAGGATCTTCAGGTCTGGGACGAAGCGCTCGCGTGTGAGGGGGCAGTGATCACCCTGCGCCATCTCGAAATATTGCAGATGCTCCAGTGCACGCTCGGAGAGGAACTGCAGGCACTTGGGGAATCCTGGAATGATGCAGTGCTGTGTTATGAACGGAAGGGTGAGGAACTGACGCAGGCTGGAATTGAGCAGGAACTTCTGGGGTTATTGTTGCATTATCGTGAGCGTGATCTTCTCCTGTGTCAGACCACCGTCGGCCCGCACCGTCATGACTGGCGAATGGATATCGATGGGCGCTCTCTGCCCACCTTCGCTTCCCGCGGACAGCAGCGGACAGCGGTTCTTGCACTATTATTTCTGCAGGTGTCGTACATTGATCTGCAGAGAGGGGAAAAGCCGATTATTCTTCTGGATGATGTCTTTTCTGAGCTCGATGAAGAGCATCAGGAACGGTTACTGGATTCCTTGAGCGGACATCAGGTGCTGTTGACGGCGACGCATTTGCCGAGGAGGGTGCCGAGGGGGGCGGAGGTGTATGAAGTGTCGATGGGGAAAGTGAACGGGAATACATTGGCGATTGGCGATTAGGCGATTGGCGATTTGTTGGTTTGGCCTGAATTTCTGATTCAGAATCATCCCGCCTGTAGTGAGCATGTCGAACCATCCTCGGGTACTGGCAACACCATGAACAAACTTTAACGAATCATCGAATCAGGCAGGATGCATGCTCCTTCGTCAGCACCTCAATCCTCGTTTCCGCTTTGCAGTACTTCCGGATCAGCTCCGCCAATGCGTTTAATGCAGTATTCAATGCTTCACCGGTGAATGGCGGGAATCCTTCGATGACCACGACGGCGTTCTTCGTCTGCTCCGTGATCTTCGTCCGGTCCCCTTCGCGCCAGTTCAATCTTCGGCAGATGATGCCTTCGCTGTCGCGGTAGACCAGTTCTCCGGGAATCGGTGCATCATTCTTCGTTTCTCCCAATGGCGTGAAGGGCTCGTTGCCGATTGCCTTGGTGAGCTCCAGATCTCCGATGCAGCGGTCGGTGTCCTCCGCTCCCACACAGACGATGGAACGCAGGGAAATGATGTTGTAGAGATCGACGAGCGGGTTGATTTCCGGAAGAGACGATCCCTTCAGGATGCGTTTGATAAGCGCCTGTATGGAGGGCGGATACTTATTGGGATTGCTGCCGAAGGAGCGGTGGATCTCCTGCATGGCAGCGAGATGCGGATGCTCTTTGAAGGTTTCGGGATTGAGGTGGTTGCGGACTCCCTGTTCCGCCATGCGCAGGAGTGTGGTGATTTCCGTTTGAGGAATGGCATTGTCCATATTCGAGACAACGATGACGCCGAGGGAAATGGCCGGAAATTGTTCGAGGACAGCGGGGGAGATGCGGAAGTCCATGAGGTGAGTGGAGAAAGTGAAAATGAACGACTTAGCTTCGTCATATTACCAGCATTTCCATCCGGCACCGCACCTGAGGATGGTTTGACACGCTCACTTCATGCAGGTGCTGCTGGGTCATGAGGCAATCTCTCGCCACCCAGAAGCATCCCGTCCGCGGGTGCGGCGCATGATGACGGTCATCCTTTCACGATCGTTACGCCACTGCCACCGGCTGCAACGCCCCATACAGCGCCAGCGCCAGTGCATCCGCCGCATCGTCGGGCTTGGGGATTTCTTGGAGCTTGAGGCGCATCACCAGCATGTCCTGGATTTGCTTCTTGTCTGCGCGACCGTCTCCAGTGATGCAGGATTTCAGGCTCAGGGGGTTCGGTTCCAGACAGGGAATGCCTGCTGATGCGAGGGTGAGGAGGATCACTCCGCGGGCCTGGGCTACCGCCATTGCGGTGCGAACGTTCTTGGAAAAGTAGAGGCGCTCCACCACCGCCAGTTCCGGGGAATATTCCTGGAGGTATTCCTTCAGATCATGGGCGATCTCTTCCAGGCGATCAGAAGCTTCCAATCCCGCCGCTGTCTGAATGGTCAGCCAATCCAATGGCCGTATGTCGCCATTCTCATGCCGTTCGACAATGCCGAGGCCCACGGTGGCGAGACCGGGATCGATGCCGAGGATGCGCGACCATCCCTTTGGGCACTTCTGCATGCCTTCAGAGTGCAAGGTTTTGGGATTTCCTGCAAGGGCTTGAGATTGAACGAAAGGCGCTTTTCTGCTATCCTGAGAGGAATACACACATTCTTCATCTTCTGATCTATGTCCGAGAATGCTTCCCGTCATCGTCATCTCGTTGCGCTGCCGATCGTCATGGTTGTTACGCTCATTTCCCTGTTTGCGAATTACAAGCTACGGCAGGAGGCCTCCGTCGTTTCGATTCCCAGTGGGATCGAGGTTTCCGGCGACGGGACGGAGATTATTGCACAATATGGCGCAGAGTTTGATTCTCAGGCAATCATCCCTTCCCTGAGCAATGGCTCCGCAGTTTTTCAGAATGACGGGGTATTGCGGGTGAAGACGTCAGCCGGCGATGTCCTCGGTGCTGCCGGTGCCGTGCATCTTTCCGTACAAGGATCTTCTCTCACGATCGTCGCGCTGACGACTCCGGTATTCTTTTCCGCGGAGCAGGGGAGTACGGCGCTCATCCCCGTCGGGTACCAGATAACGGTGAACGCGACTCTTCCTGACATTGATCGCGGATCAGCACAGTGGTTTCTGCAGAGAAAGCTCCTCGACATTCCACCGGTGTTCCTGCGTGAACAGATCCTCGCACTGAACCGTTTTCCGCATATCCATGCCTTCCTGCCGCCTGTGAGATTCTCGGTTCCTTCTGCGGTCATGACCGATGCGCTTCTCCCGGATGCGGCGCTCCGTGCCCAAGACCGATTCCGTCAGGAGATCCTTGGGTTTCTCCGCGGGAAGATCGAAGCGGGTGATTTCTCCGGTGCACGGGTCATCCTCGATGATGCTCGTTTCCGCTTCTCTTTCGAAGATCCTCTCTCCAGCCCATCACTCCTCACTCTCGCCCAGGCACTTCCTGCGGGCGAAAGTGGTCTGCGACAAGCTTTGCTTGTCTATCTCCCGCATCAGGCCCATCTCTGGCTCGTGGGCGCGCTGCACCCCAAGCTCCGTGAGGCCGTCTGGTCATTACCTGTACCGGATCTTGCGACCCAGGATCGCCTTGCCCTCGCCCTGGCCTTGCCCTTTGCCGATAACCGTCCTGATTCCTTTCCGTCCATCGTCTATCCCCAGTGGCGTGACGGTATAGCATCATTCGCATCTCCTTTCCCCGGGTTCCTCGCGACATTTGTGAAAACCGAGCTTCCTCTGGTGAGCCGCTACGCAGCACAGCAGTATCCGGAACGTGCAGGGACATTACTTGCGATGCTGCGCTCACTGGTGGCCGAAGATGCTGTGCTTTCTCAGATATTCCAGGCGGACTTTCAAGCTGCCGAAGCTTCTCTCATCTCCAGTGCTGCCGCGCCGAAAGCACCTCCCGTCCACGCTGCCGCTGTGTCCTCAGAAACTTCCTCCAAGCCCGTCCGAACGCTCTCTCCTGAAGTACTGAAGGCACATGCCCGGGAGATGCTTACCGGAGCTCATGCGCTCTTTACGACCCTCACGACGATCGTTCCGTCCGAAGGGGACAGTGTCCATGTCTCCGGCATCGCCTTTGCGGGCAGCGATGGCGATCACGAGTACACATTCGATCTCGATGTGGTGACCGGCCAGGTTTCCGGCATTGTGAAAGACGGGACGCAGATGCTCTATCCGCTGACGTTTGAGAAGTTTGGGGAGTGGGTTCGGAAGTGAGGAGGAGTCTTACTAGGCAATTTTGCGCTGAGAATCCTCTTAAGCTCACTTGTTTCATAGTCTCAGCATTGGTAACCTCTTCGGGTCCGTCCGGGCGATTAGCTCCCGACTTCGCTTCGCTACGCCGGGCAAGCAGCTTCCAGCTTCGCGCGGTCGTACCAGGTGAGTCGCAGGAATATCTTTCATATCATCGGGCGATTAGCTCAGCTGGTTAGAGCGCGACACTGATAATGTCGAGGTCGACAGTTCAAGTCTGTCATCGCCCACCATAGAAGTGTACATAATATTAATAATATGTTATAATGATTTACGTGGATTCACTACCTCACACACAACAAAATCCAGAAACGAAGCCAATCGAAGTGATGGACCCAGCTTTGGACAAACAGAAGAAGCTGGAATCACGGAGAAGTTTTCTTCGGAATGCGACAATCGGCGTCCTTGGGTTTGGTGCGGCTTCCTATGGCGACAGTGCTGTGGAATCCAAGAACGGGAACGTCGAGACTGTCGAGGGTGAGCATGGGACTCATACTGTGCTTTTTAATCGTCATTATGTTCCCTTAGAAACCTCAGTACTTGATTCTGCTGATTATCTCGTTCTGGAAGGTTCGGATATTCGGTATAGAGACGGTGATACTGGCACCCAGAAAATCATAGAATTCTTGTCTTCGTATGAACCGTATCGCGCTTTGATTCTTGAAGCTGCACGACAGAACAAGCCAGTGTATTTCGTCGATAGTTCCATTAATCTCGTGCTCGATGCTCTGACGGATTTTGCAGGATTGACTACTCTTGGGACTGCGGAAACTGGCTTGGGATTACTTGCTGCCGAAATTGCTCACAATCCCAAGAAGTATACTGAGACTCGTGTAGCAAAAATGATTTCCAGACAATTATCTCCTCCAGAAGGAAAGCCGGATGGCATGATGGGAATGGCACGAAGAGGAATGCTTCGAGCTGGTCTTGCTGGTCTTGCTGCTTATCTCGTGACGCCTGCCTTGCACTATGCCTCAGTTTTGAATAGAGCTGTTTGGGGCAAGCATGACGATAAGGAAGCACTATCGACTATTGTTGGTCACAAGCTTCAATCGTTCAACGCAGTAGTCCATCCAGAGTTTACAACAGTCACCTTTGAAGGTCGGAATGCAATTATCGCTCAGAAAGCAGAAACATTAGCTTCGTTGATCTCATCGAATCTTGGACGGAAGGCTCGCAGTTGTATCGTGATCGGTGGAGGGCATAAGGGTATCGTCGATGAATTACAGAAATCTGAAAATAAACGGTTACAGCGTATTGCCGGAATTCTCGATACTCGAATGGAAGGGGAGAAATATATTCTGCGCATGGATCCTACATTGGTGCCGGGTGACGATCAGCAATTTACGAGTTCATTCACTCTTTCGACTGATCTGGGCTTCGAGCAATATGCTTACGAGCACCACAAATATGCAGTGGTGAATGCATCCGCTGGATACGAAGGAAGAATGCCACTTTCACCTGAGCAGCCAGAGAAGCTGAGGTGATTATTTCTCGTAAATCTCCGTCACGCTCTCTCCGCGTTCCACATGCCACATCACTTCCGCGAGGAGGGGAGCCACGGGCAGGATCACGAGGCCCGGGAAGGCTTGAGGATCAACGGGAACGGTATCCGTGACGACGACTTCTTTGAACTTGGCCTCCCTGAGTCTTTCGATAGCCGGACCGGCGAAGACGGCATGGGTGGCTGCTGCGTACACTTCTTTCGCGCCGCGGCTATCCAGCGTCTTCTTGGCGGCGACAAGGCTTCCTGCAGTATCGATGAGGTCATCGAAGACGATGCACGTCTTCCCCTCGATCTCGCCTACCACCTCCACGATCTCCGAGACCTGATGATTGGGACGGCTCTTGTGCATGATGGCCAGCTCCGCGCCGATCATCGTGGCGAATTTCTTGGCGCGCTTGGCACCACCGGCATCCGGCGAGACGACCACATGGCCGGTGAGGTTCTTCTTCCCGAAGTACTCGGCGAAGATGGTGAAGGAATCCAGCGCATCGACCGGGATGGAGAAGAACCCCTGGATCTGGCTCGAGTGCAGTTCCAGCGTAATGACGTGATCCGCACCCGATTCCTCCAGGAGATGGGCGATGAGCTTGGCGGAGATGGGTTCGCGGGGAGCAGCGATGCGATCCTGACGGGCGTAGGGGAAATGCGGCATGACCACGTGGACGGTCTTGGCGAAGGAGAGCTTGGCAGCTTGGCACATCAGGAAGAGCTCAATCAGGTCTTCATTCACCGTCTTGGATCCTGTCTGGAGGAGGAAGACATCTTTGCCGCGCACGGATTCGTCGAATTTGATGTACCGCTCTCCGGAGCTGAAAGTCTTTAACGTAATGCGCCCCAGCTCTACCGAGAGCTCCTTGGCGAGGGAGTGAGCGAGGGCCGGATGGGAGGATCCTGCGAAGAGATACATTCTGAGTTACTATGATACCAGATGCAGCTGCGTTTCTCCACCTGTCTTGGCATTCCGGTCATGGAAGAGCAGACCAATGAGCCTATTGGTGTACTTTCCGGCATTGTTCTCCATCCCGATACCGGCAAGGTGGAGGGCTTCTTCGTTCGTACCGGAGGACTGTTCTCTTCCTTTTCGCTCTTCCTCCCGTCGTCGGATATTGCACGCTTCGGGGTGCGGGTGAGTATCCGCAGTCGCGATTCCCTCGCACCTCCCGGGGAGTTTCTCCGGATCCAGCCGCTCCTCGCCGATCGTCGTACGGTTCTGGGGCAGCGGATCGAGACGAAGGCCGGGCGCACCGTCGGGCGCTGCGTGGATGTGCAGTTCGATTCGGTGGTCATGCAATTGACGTGGCTTTTTCCGCGCCGGTTCCTGCGCTGGGGGGATCCGATTCCGGCGACGGATATTCTCCGTGTGACACCGCAAGCCATTATCGTTCGTGGGCCGCGGGCGGAGGATATCGTGGAGGAGATCAGTACAGAGGAACAGCAGCAGTTACTTTCCGTTCTTCCGGAGGTGGAGGGGTAGGAGTTGTCATGGTGAGCCGTGTCGAACCACAAAAAAGCCCACCTGTGAGGCGGGCTTCTGAAGGTAATGGAGAAAAGATTTTACGATCCCAAGGCGCCGATGGTGAAGGTGACGATGGCGCGCGCCAGCAGGATGATTACGAGACCGATGACGGTGTAGATGATCATATTTTTGGCCTTATCCTTCTCTCCGGATTCTCCCATGGAGATGATGTAGCGGATACCCGCGACGACAATGACCACGACAGCGACGAGAGTCATGAAGGTGAGGACATACTTAATCACGCTGAGGATTGCTCCCTTGAGATCTGTAGTACCGCCTCCACCAACATCAGGTACCTCAGTATTCAATTGGGCGAAAGCTTGGAAGGGCGTGCTGCAGGCGATGGCAGCGAGAAGGGATGTTCCGAAGGTAGATATGCGTTGCATCATCGTGGGTGGAGGGAAGAATTTAACCTATTGTTATACAACTCTCTATGTGAGCGCAAGTGCGAAGGTATTCTCGGATGCAATCTTTATTGAATGGCAAGGACTTTTGGTTCATGGGTGATCTGTAGAGTATTTGCGATTTGGAGATTTGCGAGTTGCGATTGCTTTGTCGGATGCACAAATCGCAAACCTGTGGTGAGCCGAGCCGAACCATGGCAAATCATATAATCGCAAATCTTCCTACGCCCTTTCCTTTCCAATTAATCCCGCAGCCAAGAGTAACAGTGCCGGAACCGAGAACCACAGATCCTGGTATTCCACCATGATGCCCATGAGCTGGCTCTCTTTGACGATCCCTGCAATCACCGGTGAAGCTCCGATGGTCAACGAAAGGATGGCGGAGTCTGCGACGTAGGTGAGGAGGGTGGAGAGCAGCAGCCCCGCCGTCGCAAAGCCGAAGATGCCCGTGAAGATGAGGTCGATGAGACTGCTGTGATCCCGCTCAAACTCAATCTCGAATCCTCCCCGCACCGCGAAGATGATGATGGCCGCGACGAAGAGGAGAAGCTTGGTTCCGGCGAGGAAGGAGATTTCGATCCGGCCCATCCCGAGGAGGGTGAGGAAGGTCTGTGACGTTCCCGATAGGCGCGAGAGGACATTGCCGATGCCCTGCACCGCAACCACCGCGACGTACGATGCCACGATGATCTTCACCGATTCGTGCTTTCCGATGATGAAGCTGTAGGTGACGATCATCGCGAAGAACACGATGACGAAGAGATCCCAGGTGAGTGTGAGGTTCATGGCTCAATATCCTACAGTGTCGTGATTTCGTTGGCCAATTCAAAAGACAATGCATTGGCGATTTTTGATGGTTCGTCACTGCTCACCACAGGTTTGCGAATGGCGATTGAGTTGCAATTCAAGCTGCGGAAAAGGAATTCTCATCGAAATCGCAATTCGCCAATCTTTCAATCGCAAATATCCCCTTCATGCTATTGTTCCCCCGATGCGTCACGGCTTCCTCCTCATCGCCAAGCCCCGCGGTCCCACCAGCCACGATATCGTCGGTATGGTGCGCCGGCGACTCAGTGAATCCAAAATCGGCCACCTGGGGACACTCGATCCTGAGGCCGAAGGTCTTCTCGTCCTCGCCGTCGGTGCCAAGGCGCTTAAGGTCGTGGAGCTCTACAATCATTTGACTAAGGAATACGTCGCGACCCTCCGTCTCGGTTTTACGTCACTGACCTACGATCGCGAAGGTCCTATTACTGAATCGAAACCCATTCCCGGTTGGGTCATACCCGATGACGTCGTCCTGCGCAGGGCCATCGAGGAGCATTTCCTTGGTAAGATCAAGCAAGTCCCCCCAGCCCACTCGGCAATCAAGATCGGCGGGGAGCGTGCGTACGACAAAGTTCGCCAAGGCAAAAATGTGGACATGCCCTCGCGTGAAGTGGAGATCACGTCGTGCAAGATCGAGAGTTATGAATATCCCTCTCTGATTCTGAGAGTCGCCTGCGGTTCCGGTACGTACATTCGTTCCCTCGCGCATGATCTCGGCGGCGTTCTTCGGTGCGGTGCGTATCTGGATTCTTTGACTCGAACCAAAGTAGGGGAGTGGAAGCTCGAGGACGGCATCGCTCCGGAGGAAGCGTCGTGGACAGATATTGTCCCGCTCAAGGAAATTCTTCTTCCCCGTCATCGGATCGATCTGGATGACGTGAATGCCGAACACATCCGCAATGGTCGTCCGATTGCTCTCGAGGTCCAGGAGGACACGATCGGCTGGAACCAGGGTCTTCCGATCGCCATTCTCATTCCGTGCAAAGACGGCACGCGGATGAGTAGGGCGAGAAAGGTGTTGTAGAAAGGCGCGGTTCTTGGTAGCGTTTGCGGGCTCCGATCTTTTCATTCACTTATAATCAAGAGTTGTCATGGTGAGCGTGTCATTCCGAGCCGCGTCGAGGAACGAACCATGACAGTAGGGTGTTTATCATTTTCATGGGTCAGTAGCTCAGCGGTAGAGCAGTTGCCTCTTAAGCAATTGGCCGCGGGTTCAAATCCCGCCTGACCCACCAATGGCTTTTATAAGCCATAATATGAAATGTTGACTATAATTTAGATATTGAGTATAATACAGGTATGCAACATCGACCGCTCATTGAGCAAGCTCAACAACATCTTCTATCCATTGGAGATAGAGTTCCTGGCGATCAAAAGGCAATAGTTGGAAAACTTGATTCTCAACTAATGGAGATTGGAGAAAATGCGGATAGAGGTATGTATGGTACTGAAGAAGAGTTAAAGTTAAGATTGAAAAGTGTGCATGATGAAGCAGAAGCGCTGCTTAATAAGTGATGAGAACATTGTTCCAATCTCATCTAGTAACAACGCACAGAGCCTTCTCTGAGGCTTTCTGTAGAGCCATATCCTGCGTCTGGACCCGTTCCTGCGCTTCCCGTGCCAGCTCTTCAATGTAAGGAAGGAGGGTGTTCCAACTCAATCTAATTTGTTCCACCATATAGCACCTGCGGTGCACGTGGCACAGCCAACGACAAAAATGGAATATTTTCAGAAACGCTATACGTGCCGCGTGAACGCGCAGCGTTTTTACACGGCATTCGACTCGCCTCGCTTGCTCATGGTCTACGCGCTCCGCGCTTCGGCCATCTTTTCACTTCGCTCGATATTCGTTCATGGTAAACCATGGCCTATTCAATGGTTACCCGGGAATTCGCAGTAATACCCCAACGGCGTTTCGGTGATCGTCCCTCCCCATTGTTCGACCGTGTGACGTGAGTACCGGCGGACGACGCTGAAATCCTTGAGGTGGATCGTGTCGCCTTCAATGTGATCCAAGTTCAGTCCCAGCGAAGTGAAATATGCCTCTGCCAGTTCATCGGTGAAGGCTTCTCCATAGACAGAAATCGTTACGGTTTCCCCCAGTTTCCGCATGTGAATGACTGCGCTTTCTTCATCGGGAATGTAGCCGAGCGTGTTATTGAGACAGAGGACGTGATCGAATGTCGGAAGGCTCGGGGGAGCGGTGATGTCACCATGGATGATCGTCGCATCCAGATTTGCTTTCGCGAGGTTCGACCTACTGAGATTCACCAGTGATTCTTCGATTTCCAATCCCGTGATGATCAGATCATTTCTGCGTTGGAGCAGTGCAATGATCCGCGTGGCATCCATCGAGCCGACTTGCAGAACGGTTGCGTTAGGATTGAGTTTCTTCGTCAGGAGATCCAATTCCGTTTCCCAATTCTTTCGGCAGATCGGCGGAAGGTTCTGGAGCTCATCGCAGTGGATGTAGACTTGGTCGGGGGTGGGCATATGGGAAGATCATATCTCAAGAAGTAGGTCTTCGTTTAGGCCCGAACAGAAATATCCACCAACACTTGTCATGGTGAGCCGCGTCGAACCATGACTTGCAGTCTGAGCCGCGCATGTCGCCCTTCGACGGAGCCTGTTCTGAGCGAAGACGAAGGGCTCAGGGTGACATGCTTTGGATGGGCATGTAATTGCGATTAGGTCTCACAGCACCGCATTAAACAGATACCCCGTGAAGATGATCCCCACTGTGAGGATGCCCACATACAGCGCGAGGAGCTTTGTCTTCATCACCTTCTTGAGGATGATCATCTCCGGGACTGAGAGCGCGGTGATGGACATCATGAAGGCGAGTGCCGTGCCCATGGGCAGTCCTTTCTCCACGAGTGACTGGACGATCGGGATCGTTCCCGCGGCGTTGGAGTAGAGCGGCACGCCGATGAGAACTGCTATGGGGACGGCGAGGGGATTACTTTTGCCTGCGTATTGTGCGAGGAAGTCTGCCGGGGCGTAACCGTGGATGAAGGCTCCCGCACCTACTCCCAGGAGAACGTAGGGGAAGATGTTCTTCAGGAGATTCTTGGTATACCGGTACGCACGCTGGAGGCGGTCTCGGGTCGTCGGGAGATCTGCGCCCGGTTTGGGTGGCGCGGTCTCTGCGAGGATGAGGAGATGATCGAGATGGAGTGTGCCCAGGATGAAGCCAGTGATCACTGCGAGGAGCACGCCCGAGCCGATGTAGAGGAGCATCGCCTTCCATCCGAAGAGACCGAAGAGGAGGACAGCAGCCACTTCATTCACCATCGGTGCGGAGACGAGGTACGAGAAGGTCACGCCCAGCGGCACGCCGCTTTCCACGAGGCCTAAGAAGAGGGGAATGGCCGAACAGGAGCAGAAGGGTGTGACGATGCCGATGCCGGCTGCGAGGAAGTGCCCGATGATAGGGAAGCGCTGAGAGAGGAGCGCCTTGATTTTCTGCGGCGGGAGATACGAGCGGAGGTATGTGACGATGAAGATGATCACCGCCATGAGGAGGAAGATCTTGATGGTATCTTCGATGAAGAAGCTAATGACCTCTGTCCACCGGCCTTCGGGGATGCGAAGGATAGTGAGGGTGAACCAGTCGGAGAAGGTTGCGAGTGCGGCGAACATGAATGGCTATTGGGAAAGCAGTATGGTTCAAGCAGTATGCAGCATGGAGGTTGTAGAGGAAAGGAGAGAGGTCTTCAGAGGCTTGATAGGTCAAAATATTGGCTTTGGGAATCTCTGAAAAATTGCCAATTTGTCACAGTGAGCCGTGTCGAACTGCGACAAATTGGCAAATGTCATGGTTCGATGCTTCGACCCGCTCAGCACAGGCTCGGCTCACCATGACATACTTAAGAGTTTTTCAGAGGTTTCTCTGGATTGTCATACACTTTCTTGAGCTTCATCAATGAAGGAGTTAGTGTGGCACACTATGACACTTTCCGTCCGCAAAGGCATCGGCGTGCTCTCGCTCTTCGCCGGACTGGCATTTGCCTTTCCAGCCCATGCCGCTTTTACTGATCTGATTATTGGGAATGTGGCTCTGCCTACCGCATCCTCTGATGATACTCTTTCCACTATTGATTCCTCTGTCTGGGCGCCGCTATTCCAGGGTCTCGATGACGATGCCTATCTGAAGTCTCTGTGGCAGGGTGCGTCTGTGATGAGTGATACCTTCGGAGGAATGACTGCGACGGATGCATCGGCGTTCGATCTGCAGACACAGAGCAGTCTCTGGTCCCCGATCTTCGCCGGGCTCGATTCGCCCACGCTCTTCAGTGATGTCTGGCAGCGGGAGTTTGCGGGACTGGAGAAGTGATCATTTGTATTGTCTTTGTGATCACTTGTGCTACAATGGTTCCATGACCACCACCCTCCATATTCGCATGTCGGCCAAGCTCAAGAAAGATGCCAAGAAGATTGCTGAGAGAAACGGCGTGGATCTCCCCACAGTTGTCCGCATTTTCTTTACGCACATGGTGGATAAGGGAACGGTGCCGATTACGTGGCTGACTGAGAACAGTATGACGTTGAAGGCTGAGCAAGACCTCCTAGCCATTGCGCATGATACGAAAAACTTTTCCAAAGCGATGGGTCCTCAGGATGCGCTTCGGTATCTTCGGGCGCTATGAATATTCATTTCCATAAACGATTCGAGCATGATTGGATGAAGTTGAAACAGTCCGGATGGAACATAAAACTTTTGGAGCGATTCGTATCGACTTGTACAGCATGGCCTTTGCCGAAGGCGTATGAGGCGCATCAACTTGCGGGAGACCTGACGGGATTGTGGGATGCACATATACGACAAAATTGGGTGGTACTCTTTCGCAAGGAAAAGAATGATATCTTTCTTCTTCGCACAGGGACGCACGCGATGTTGGGAATAGGATAGGTGAATGATCTGTGTCTCACTGGACTCTGGCTGTTTCGAGCATAGTGACGCGCCCTTCCAGTTCATCATGATTTTGGATGAAGGCGACGTGATTCTGATGGACTTCCAATCGGAGGGTGGAAACAGTGGATTTCAATGTCGAGACATCAGAGGCAAGTGAATCTATTTTGTGAGTGAGCTTTTGTTCCAACGAATAGATGTCTTCTTTCAGCTCACGACGAACATCGACAATTTCCTGCGTGATCACTTTTACAGCCTTTTGAATAGTCCAACGTGGGCCGGAAGTTTTCTTCTTTTGGGAGGGCATGTGCGTATCGTACTCGCAGAAAACTGCGTACTCAAAGAAATGATCGTACACCCTTGATCGTGGCATCAATTGGCCGAAAACAATCTTCCCATCTGTTCTCTCTAAGACTTCTTATCATCATATCTTTTTCTCCATTCCATGTCTTTCAATCGTACGCCAATCAAACGGGAACTTGAACGTCTCCAGTGCCCGGACGAGCGCGGCGAAGCAGTGCCACGGGGTGGGTTTGTCAAAGAGGAACGCATCACCAGTTTCCTGCACGGGGTTGTAATCTTCCAGTCCTTTGCAGCGGGGAGCCACCGGGACGACGCCGTACTGCAGGGCGTAGTCCAGGGAGTCCGTTCCCGTGGGGTCCGCGAAGAAGAGGGCGATGTCGGCGGCGGCGAACATTTTCCCTAGCGTTTCATCATTATTCTCGAAGATGGCGACGCGGTGACTCTGCTCCTGAGCGATTTTCGTAAACAGGGCCCCGTATTCCGACGAGCCCTTGCCGAGGATGAGCAGCTGGATTCCCTGGGAGAGAATACCGGGGAGGGTTTGTTCCATGAGCTTGCCTCCTAGGGCATCCGTCATCCCCGCGGGAAAACAGACGATGGGAGCCTTGGCCTCCATAGGCCAGCCGAGCTCGCGCTGCAGAGCGGTTTTATTCTCCGCTTTGAGCTCCAGCGTTCGGGTACCGTAGCGGCGTGCAATCGTCGTATCTTGCAGCGGGGAGAGGGACTTCATAGGGGGTTTTGTGTGATCTCCTTAGTATAGGGGAAAACGTGTTCTGCGAGAAGAGAGGAGGGGTTGAGTTTTCGGGTGATTGGGGTGTTTTACGGAAGGGCAGGAAGGGAGTTTCTAAGGAAGGAAAGGCAGGATAATTCACTATCCCAATACTACATTCCTGCCCTTCCTCACATTCCTGCCCTCCGTTGCTCTTCGCCTCCACTTCCATCATTGTACTTCTATGGAGCATCTTGTTCTTATCGACGGCCATCATCTGATGTATCGCGCCTACTGGGCGATTCCGCGGACGCTCAAGACCAAGAGTGGCGAGCAGACGAATGCCGTTTTCGGCGTTGCGTCGATGTTGCTCACCATTCTGCAGAGGGAGCAGCCCGATGCTCTGCTCTTCTGCTTCGATGCCGGGGAGGAAACATTTCGCCACGTTGAGCACACCGAGTACAAAGCCGGGAGAGCGGAGACGCCCGATGATTTCTACACACAGATCCCCGTCATTCACGAGCTCATCGATGCCTTCGGATTGCAGCATCTCGCCGACAAACGCTTCGAAGCCGATGATCTCCTCGGCGTCTATGCGCGTCTCGCTGAGAAGCAGGGGGCACGCGTGACAATCGTCACGGGGGATCGTGATGCCTTCCAGCTCGCGACCGACCGTATTCAGATTGCGATTCCTCACAAGGGCTATCAGGCGGCGGAGTATCTGGGCCCCGCAGAGATCTTGGCCAAGTACGGTGTTCGTCCCGACCAGATCTGCTCCTACAAAGGACTGGTAGGTGACTCCTCGGATAATCTGCCAGGAGTGAAAGGAATCGGCCCCAAGACCGCAGCAGAGCTCCTGCAGAAATATGACACTCTCACCGGTGTCTATGCGCATTTGCCGGAGATCAAAGAGTCCGTGCGAACCAAGCTTGAGCATGATCATGAGCAGGCATTCTTCTGTGAGCGTATGGCGACCCTCGTCTGCGATACCGAGCCCGGCATCCCCCTCGATGAAGTGATGCTGAAGGATCTCCCCGCGAATGCGGTATTCGATTTCTTTCGTGCCAAGGAATTCACTCTCCTCATGAAGCGCTTCCAGTCCCTTGTTGGGAGCCCCTTTGGGCAGAAGATCTTTCAGACATCAGACATCATATTGCCTGTAGAGGAAAAGGCAGAGGAGCAGAAGCAGATGGCGCTGTTCTAACAGATTTGAGATTTTAGATTTGCGAATTGCGATTGTGTTTGTCGTTCGTGGTTTGAAGTTATTGTTCAATCGCCAATAGCAAATTCTTCAATCGCCAATTCTCTATACATTCCTTTATGGTCACCCTCTCAACTCATCGAGAGATGATTCCCTCTTGTATACATCCCGTGTTCATGCGTGTTTTTCATGATTCGATGATTCTCTTCATTTAATCAGGAGATTTACGTACAGGGAAAAACCCAGAACAAAAAATGTATTCTCACTTCAAGACACTGTATACCAAAGGTAGTCAGTAAGGCCTTGATGCCATTCATTTCTTCACAGTATCCTGCGCAGGAATTCTATTCCGCTTTTTGCAAGCGCGATGGATACACTCTGTACTCACTTCTTTCTTTCCCCTTTGTCTCATGCCCAAAGAACGTATTCTCGCCAGTCTGGATATCGGGAGCGCCAAGATCCGTGTCGTCGTTGCCGTCGTGGATGGCGAGCAGGAGAAGCTCATTCCCAATGTGATCGGCGTGGGGCTCTCTCCATCCCTCGGGATGCGCAAAGGACATGTGATCGACGTGGAGGAGCTCATCCATAATATTATCTCCGCCCTCGAGGATGCCGAGCGCATGGCGGGAGTTCCGGTGAATCATGTGTATGTGGGCATGAGTGGATCGCACATCGAGTCCTTCGATAGCCGCGGTGTCATCGCGATCTCCGGATCTGAGATCACAGTCGATGATGTCGGACGTGTGCTTGAGGCCGCTCAAGCTGTCAGCATCCCCGCCAACCGTCGCATCCTTCATATCGAGCCCAAGTCCTACGCCGTCGACGAACAGCGCGGCATCAAGAATCCCGTGGGGATGACCGGTATCCGTCTGGAGGTGGAAGCACACATCATCACCGGGCACATCCAGCACGTGAAGAATATCGAGAAGTGCGTAGATCAGGCCGGCGTGGATATTGATGATCTCGTGCCTGCGACGATCTCTGCCTCCGAGGCAGTCCTCACCAAGCGTCAGAAGGAGCTCGGCGTGATCGTCATCGACATTGGTGCCGGATCTACGAGTGTGACGGTCTTCGAAGAGGGGACCATCCTCTACTCCGTCAGTCTCCCGATTGCCGGTGAGAGCGTGACCAACGATATTGCTATTGGCCTTCGCACCTCCATTGATACGGCCGAGAAGATCAAGATCGAATTTGGCTCTGTGCTCCCCCAGGAAATTGGTGAGCGTGAGATGATTGATCTCTCGTCCGTGAGCAAGATCGATACACAGACCGTGAGCAAGAGGTACATGGCGGAGATCATGCAGGCCCGCTACTTCGAAGTCTTTACCCTCGTGAAGACCGAGCTCGAGCGCATCGGCAGGAATGGCATGCTCCCGGCAGGCGCGCTCCTCACCGGAGCCGCATCCAAGGCCCCTGGTGTTCTCGACCTTGCCCGCGATGTCCTCGGGCTTCCTGTACAGATGGGATTCCCCGTGGAAGTCGGCGGCGTCATCGAGAAGGTGGACGATCCCGCCTATGCCACTGCTCTCGGTACCCTTATATGGGGCATGCGCGAAGGTGAATCTTCCCGCCCGATGGTCGGTACCCTCCAGATGCGCAAGGCTGCGAAACGCGTCGGGTCGTGGTTCAAGAGTTTGCTTCCTTAATTTCCATGGGCTAGAAGCCCATGATCCTATTTCGCCTTTTTCTTCCCATCTCACCCATGTCCGATACGCTCCGCTCCCTCTTCAGTGGCTCCCGGTCTTCCGGATCCTCCTCCTCGTCCTCCGGTTCCGGGACGCACGATGATGGCACTGTGCTCACTTCCCGTGAGATTCGCCCCGATGCGACCCCGGGTGCGCGCATCCTTGTCCTCGGTACCGGTGGTGGCGGACAGAATGCCGTCAAACGCATGATCGATGCCAAGGTCCAGGGCGTTGAATTCATCGCGGTGAATACCGACATGCAGGCGCTGTATCACAATCCCGCAGCCAAGAAGATCACGATTGGCCGCGGAACGACTCGCGGACTCGGCGCCGGTGCCAGTCCGGAGATCGGCAAGAAGGCTGCGGAGGAGAGCAGCGCGGAGATCCAGGCTGCCCTCGAGGGAGCGGACTTGCTCTTCATCACTGCGGGACTGGGCGGCGGAACAGGCAGCGGATCGGCACCCATCATCTGCGAACTCGCACGGAGTATGGGGATTCTCACCATCGCTGTCGTCACCAAGCCCTTCTCCTTCGAAGGGCTCAAGCGCAAGCAGCAGGCGGAGGAGGCCATCCAAAATCTCAAGGGTAAAGTGGATACGCTCATCACGATCCCCAACGACAAGATCCTCTCCCTGATCGACAAAACCACCCCCCTCACCGAGGCCTTCGGTGTGGTGGATGAAGTGCTCCAGCATGCCATTGAGGGCATTTCCAATCTCATCACCGAGCACGGACTCATCAACGTGGACTTCGCCGACGTGAAATCCATCATGCAGGATGCCGGGACCGCCCTCATGGGCATCGGCTACGGTACAGGAGACAGCCGCGCCGCCGAAGCCGCACGCGCCGCAATCGATAGTCCCTTGCTCGATATTTCCATCTCCGGCGCCAAGGGTGTGCTCTTCAATATCACCGGTGGCACGGATCTCTCCATGTTCGAAGTCGACGAAGCCGCGCGCATCATCACCGAGGCCGCTGATCCCGAGGCCAATATCATCTTCGGTGCCGTGATCGACGATAAGTTCACCGGCGGCGTGAAGTGCACGGTGATCGCGACGGGTTTCGATGAATCGCGTCTAGAGGGACTCCCGACGATCGGCGCCATCCGCAGCCAGAAGCCAACCGTTCATACGCCAGCCCGCTTTGGAACGGATGATCGTACGGATGGTTCCTCCAAGCACACGTTCCTGGAGCAGAAGACGAATGCGCTGCAATTGAATGAGGAGGAGCTGGAGGTGCCGGCGTTTATGAGGAAGCCGATTAGCAAGTGAGATCAATCATAAGCCAATAAGCTAAGCAGCATGTCACCCTGAGCGGAGTCGAAGGGCGACATGCTGCGATGTGCGCACATGAAGCAAGCAATGGTTCGTTGTTCAACAAGGTCGGTACGAGATGGTTCATAAAAGACATTTATGAGGCGAAATATTGTCCTCCTTCGACTCCGCTCAGGATGACAATATTTCTGGATCTATGGTAGATAGATTGATTTTCAAGCCTCTCCCGTTGATCCAAAGCCACCGCGTGTGACCGCCCCGTGGTCCTCCACCTCCTCCCACTGCGCCTTCTCCGTTTTGACGAAGATGCCCTGGGCGATGCGTTCGCCGCGCTGCACGGTGACGGCCTTCTGCGTGATATTCTGCACCTGGACCATGATCTCGTCCTTGGGTCCGTGGTAGTCGCAGTCGATCACACCGATGGAGTGCGGACAGACGAGGCCCTTCTTCCGGGGTAGGGATGAACGTGGCAGAATCAGCAGTGCGTAGCCCTCCGGGACCTTCACGATGACATTGCCCGGCACCAGAACGATCGCTCCGGGTTCGATTTTGGTGGTGACACGCGTGACGAGGTCGAAGCCCACGGCGCCCGCGGATTCGTACTCGGGGAGAGGCAGGGTGGGGTCGATGCGCTGGATGGAGATTTGCATGGGGGAAGGATGCGCGAAAATATCCGAAGAGACAAGGAAACGGGACGACTGTTGTCTCACGCAAATTGTCACGATGCTGAGATTACTTCTTATCAGCATTCAATAGCAGATAGTCTTTTCGGTATTCCTCGAATGAGATGCCTCCACATGCATCAAGGAACGGCTTTGACTTCTCTCTCTGTATCAGCAGTTTCTTCAGGGTATCAGCATTATTGCAAATTTTCCGTACGAAGCTCTTGGCGAAGAATTCTGTTGCCCGGACGACTTTCTTTTTCGCTTCTTCTTCGACGACTCCATCTTCATCCCGTCGCTCGCTTGCAAGGAATGTGGAGAGCGAGAGTCCAGAGATCTTGAGGTCACTGTCATTCAGGCCGACATCGCGAGCGAGATCCCCCACGAAATCTCTGGTGCGATCGCGGAAATCTCTCGTCTTGTAGTTCGCCTCCATGACGGGCGCCTCATCGAGATGCGCTTCGGAAAGGTTTACCTTGGATTCACCGACCATCGATGCGCGCATCATCTGGTTGTCGAAGACGACGTAGGAGGTGAGCGTCTCGGCCATATCGCGCACATCCGCATCGGTGAATTTGGCTTCTCCTCGCTCTTCCATCATAGCCTTATAGGCGTAGAGCTTAAGCTTTTCATTGAAGCCCACGTAGGCGTTCTTGGCGCCCTCGTGCGTAAGCTTGGAGCGTTCACCACTGACCACACCCGCCAAGCTTTTCATGCGGATCCAGTCGATGTCGGAGCAGATGTACGGCACGTCCTCGTGGTCGAGCGTCTCGGATGAACGAGCGATAGCCTTGGACATGCGCTCACGGGCTTTCGAGTCCCGGAGAATCGTATGACGGATAAATATTGTCATTTTGACTCCAGGGTTGAAATCATCCTCCTCCCCCGTTTTTTCAGTAATAAGATTCGCGATGTGTTTGATCTCCTTCATCGTGTTGTGCCGTCGATAGAAATAGTCAAGGAAGGGGAACTTAATCAGCACATCTCCTTCCTGACCTGCGAGGACTTTGAGACGCTCGATAGGGATGAATCCTTCGGCAACGCCGCGGATGAGATAGTAGAACTTTCCCTCCATCGTCATCTTTCCGTTGCGCATGGAGTAGTGGAGAATTTCCTCATAGTGGTGAGGATTGACTTCTTCAGGGAGGGGCAGGGGAGGTTCGTGCTTACGGCTATGGACGTACTGCTCCAGCATCCCGCGCAATTCATGTTCCGCCTGCCCCGTGATGTTCGAGTAGTTGTCCGCTGTCGCGGTGTAGGCGCTCTTGTGCTTCTTCACCGCTCCGTCGTTCCCGGTCTTCCATTCGTCAAACATTTCCTTATCTTTCCAGATGTCCGTAATGAGCTTCTGGAGCCACTTATCTCTGATAATCTCATTTCTTTCACATGGACCCATTGGCATTTTATACTGTGAAAATTTGTTGAGCGCCTTCCAGAGACGTTGATCTGCCCAGTTCAGGCGACCCTTCTTTTCGAGAAGCTGAATACTCGCGCGGAGCTGATCTTTCGTAGGATTAGCGCCGATGAGTTCCATGAGGCTTTCGGAGTCCAGGTTTGTGAAGGAGTCTTCCCACTTCTTTACGCGTTCCAGTTCCAGGGAGTTTCGTTTGCGTTCGGCGTAGTGTGGAAGGCGTTCGGTATAATTACCGATTATTGGAATTTTGACACCGAAGATTTTGCTTGGAAGCCTCTCGAAGAGTTTCTCCTTGAATTCCGACGTACGCTGATCCTGCATGGTTGTATACATGCCCTTGATGTCTTCCTGAAATTCCTTCCAAACGCGCATCATATCAAGTACAGACAGCCACTTTATGCCTAATTTGTCGGAGTACCATTTCCCCTTTTTCACCGGTTGTGCATCATTTACATCGGAGAGCTTCCAGTCAAGTTGTTTAATTTCTTTGTGCTTTTTGCTCACATGCCCCTTGAATGCTCTGATGAGATTTTTGAACGATCTGTTGTGTTGCGGATCCTCGGCATGGAGAGTCTTTCCTTCGGGAGACTGTGCACTGCCGTTGTTGTACAGGTCTTTCACACATTTCATCCACGGTCGATATCCATCCGGATCATCGAGGATTTCGCGCGTGACCTTCCTATATTGCGGATAGACATCTCCGAAGGAATCGATCTGCTTGATCATTAATTCGATGGCCTCGAGGTCTTCGCCGGGATCGTAGGGTGCCTCTGTCTTTTCAGTGGTTCCGGTTTCCAGTGGAGCACTGGTCATTGGCTCATCATCGTCAGCGGTCATGTGCATCGCCACATCGCTTTCTTCTGACCCCGGTTCCATGGCATCGAAAACCTCGACATCCTTATCTTGAATCTTGGATTGAGGATCACGAGAAAATGATTTGCGTACCAGCGCTTCCTCGGCGAGTGCGCGTCGGTATTTGCCCATGATGAGGCCGGGAGAAGCCTTCGGATTCTTCTTGAGAATTCTCTTTCTGAATTCCTCGATCGGCAGTCCCCACCGCTCTCCCTGCTTCATGATTTCCTCCATTCCCGCTTCCGGGATTTCCTGCATCTTCCGATCCACAAGATCGGGGAAAAGGTGTGACTGATCCGCGAGAATACTGAGGATGAAGTGCCCTTTCTCGTGTCGGATGAGAGAGATCCGTTCATCGGGATCGAGGTCACTGCGCATGTAGATTTTCCCTCTGTAGTAACATCCTTTGGAGTTCTTCACTTCAAATTTCCTGATGTACGCTTCGGGGCTGAGAATGACGAGCGAATCGCTCCCTGTCTGGATGGTGGATTTATTCGTGGCGCGGTTGAGTTCTTTCAGCAGATCGCGCGCTTTCTGAAGTTGCTTACACTTCACGCCCACAGCCGTACAGAGCTCGATGCGTGTCTGCTCTTTCATCTTGGGATTGCCGTACTGCTTAAGCTGGCTGCGCAGATCTCCGATGTATTCCCTCGTCAGATCGACGATATCGAACTCCGCGCAGATGGGATGAGCGAGAAGACCGGCTTTCGGATTATCCGGCGGGCCCATGAAGTCGCGTTCCAGCGCATCGAATTCGTTTGTTCTCGCACGGATCCATGCGCTGACATCATCAGGGCTTTTTCCGATTTCTGTTTCGACTTTCGCTTGTAATGCCGTTCCGTCCGCAATGATGCGCCGTATCTTCTCTTCGCTGTCATCGACCTCGCAGAGGAATTGCAGCCGGCGCTCATGGGTGGCAAGTTCATTTTCGCTCCAAGATGCGACGACCGCAGGATCGCCCATTTGTCTCTGAAGTAGCTTTAGCTCTTCGACTCCGATGACGCCGGTCGGAGGGACAGACAGAAGATCCGCGATCATCGAGAGGCAACGTGTGGCGCTGCTGCGACGATTCTGCTGCTCTGACTGTATTTCCTCTAACGGGCGTTTCTCCCACAAGGCTAGCGTTTGATCCAGCTCTTCCCGATTGCGCCTGATCTTCTGGAGAGCTCGCTCAGCGCGTCTCTGTCTCAGATCGGACTTCTCTTGGAATTTCGGATCGGTGATATCCAGGGGGACTTTCGTTCTGAGTTTGCAGGCGTCGTCGAAGGCGTGTGCGAATGCTCGATCCAGATCCCCTGCAGTCCGTGAGATCGTGTCGTCGTCCAGCGGTGTGCCTGCGGCTGTCGCCCGTTTTTGCGCAGATTCTATTTCTTTCCCCAGTTGTTTGCGCTCGGCATCTGCCTGTTCCTGAAGCTGTAGTGCCGCGATGTCCTGGAGCTTCTGGTTCTGCAACCGGAGATTCTCGAGGTACTCTTTTCTCTGCGCGAATGAGGTGAAGTGCACCGTATTTTCCCACAGAATTCCCTTATCCGTTTCCCAGTACTTGGCGCCGAATTCCTTCGTTTCGCTGAGAGCGTTCACCGTGCTGGAGAGGGCTTCGCGCAAAATGGAACGCACCGATGGTGTTCCGGCTGGCCGCTTTCCCAATTTGACTAGGTAGCGTTCAATTCTTCTGGGGAGATTCTGGATCTCATTTTCCAGTTCAGCTGTCGATCGCTCAATAGAGGGAGCTTCCCATTGTTTGTTCGCGATTTGTTGTGGTGTGGCGAGCGTCAATATTTTCTCAGCTTCCCGAATCATTTCTCCGCCGAAGTCATTTTTGCGGTTTTCCAGAATCTGTTCCTGTTCCTGATAGCGATCGAGGCGCGCCATCACGGAACGTCCGAGAGCGAGTGCGGCTTCCGGATAGCGGCGGATCAGTTCTTCGGTGAAGCGGTATCGTTCACCGGCGGTTAGGCCACCAATTTGGTCGTACTGAAATATTTTTTCGAGGAGCTCTCGTTTGTATTCAATAGGATCTTGTTGTGGGTCAGTCGTCACATTGATTTGAGCCACGCGAAATTTATTCATGATTCCGAGAGACTTCGCGACGGATTCGATATCAAGTTCACTGAGCGTTTCTTCCCTTGTCAGCATGTTCTGAAACGCTTCAGCATTTTTTAGATTTGGTTGCAGTGTCTCGATGATGGCTTGAGTATCCAGCGTCCGGAGCACACCCTCCACACCCGATTTCGTTTCGACGCCGATATCCGCGATCTTCTCATCCTGTATTTCACCTGATCTCATGACAGGTCTCACACTTTCCAACTGCTCAGGGAGCTCCACTCCATCGTTCTTTTGGAAATCGGGGATGGCGTCGTCCTTCGGTATGGGTTTTGCGAACCAGACCTCCCTCCGCTCCCGGGTGGGAGAGTCGCTGAGAGCGTGGCGCACGAGGCGGAAGAGGCTCAGCATCTATAGTTTACAAATGCGATAAAAATAGTCAAGTAATCTTTCTCTGCGGTTGTGCAGGTAGGGCAGGAATCGTGCGAGCACGGCATCGATGTCGCCGATTTCCAGCTCTCCGGTCTGGATGATCAGGCGGGATTTGGAGGGGTTACTCAGCTCGATGTGTAGCTCTACGTAGCCTTTGCCCTGGAGCATCCAGTAGCCGGCGCACTCACTCCATCCATACGATATGTGGTTCCACTGGAAGCCCCGCTCACCGATGGTCATAGTGTGTTGCTGGTGGGGGAGGCGGAGAAGTGCGAGGAACGTCGTCGTGATGGCCAGCAGGACGAGTGCGAAGGACCAGTCCCGGTTGAAGAGGGCGTAGAGCAGGAGAGCAGCGAGGATGCTTCCGGCAACGATGTACCAGGTTCTGCCGCGCTCGTGCATGGGGCGCGCGGGCGCAGTCCATGTGAGGAGGACGCGGTCGTGAATGGAGGTGGGTGTGGGTGTTTCCATAAATCTCTCTATTCTAGCGGAAAACGGCACTTTTGCCCATGTGGGGGTAGTTGCGTTGTAGAGGAAATTATCGCAGGATATATAAGATATGAGAAGCTCTCCCTGGAGCAGCATTTTTGAGGCATCTACTCTTTCAACGGTCCGGTATAGTAGTCCTATGCGAGCGCAGTACATTTCCATCGATGAACAGAAACGCCGAATTCCCGGCTACTTGCCCGAGCATGCCGAGGAATTTCATACGGCATCAGCCAGAGAGGCGGATAGACTATTTTCTCTTGCTCTCAAGAATCATCCGGCCAAAACCGTTATTCTTCTCTGTGGAGGGAGCGCCTCTGGCAAGACTGAGTTCTGTTCCGAATATCTTTTCGATGAGGATGCCATCGTCTATGACGGGACGCTCTCATCTGTCCATGGTGCAGAGGTGAAATTGCATAACATTCGCAGAGCTAAGAAGCAGGCGGTGGTCATCGGTATTCTTCCTGACGATCTTACGCGCGCATTTTCCGCATTCCTCCATCGTGACAGGCAATTCAGTGATGCCCATTTCTATCGGACGCATGCAGGAGCACGTTCAACATTGCTCTGGGTTGCCGAGCATTATCCTGACGTGGAATTGAGATTGTTTGAGAGTACGTATCGACGAGGTGCATCTCTGTCTTTTGATATTCTTGAGTTCGGTAATCGGGATGGTTTCATTGAGTATTTGCGATCCGTTCAGTATACTGAGAAGCAGATTATTTCCCTTGTGACAGCCTCATGAACAAGAGACCTCTCCCGCGTCGGAATCTGAATAATCCCGCAATTCGGGAATATGATCGTGCCGTACGACGGGGGCAAGAGAGTTACCATGTGGTCCCTCATGAGCATGGGTGGACCGTGAAGAAGCTCGGTACTTCCAAGGGTCACACGTTCGATACGCAGTGTCAGGCGATATCCATCGCGAGAGATCGGGCGAATCGTGATCGTACAGAACTCTTCATTCATGGGCGTGACGGACGCATCAGAGAGCGCAATTCGTTTGCCTGATCCTCGTTTTTCTATAATCGAAAGGTGAGAGAATGCATTCTTTTGCTTGTTCAATGCATGATGAATTGATACCCTTCCGCGCGGTTCCGGGCAATTAGCTCAGCTGGTTAGAGCGTCACATTGACATTGTGAAGGTCACTGGTTCGAATCCAGTATTGCCCACCATTCGACTCGCTTCGCTCGCTCATGGTCTCCGCGCTGCGCGCTCCGGCCATTCTTTGAAGTTCGAAGAGTCGAATGACAGTGAGCGAAGCCGCAGCGTAGTCGAACTGCCCCGCTCGTTTCCGTTCAAACATCATTCACTATTGCCCACCACACTTCGCTCCTCGCGCGGCTCGGAGCTTCGCGTGGCAGGCCGCCTCAGTCCAATATGAAGCGAAGTGTGCCCCGCGAAGCCGCAGGCGAAGTGGGGCAGAAAGAGCAGTGTACCATTGCACGGGTGTACGATTATCTTTCCTCCTCTTGTACTAGAATGCTGGAATGCGCTTCCACACTCTTCTCGATTTCCTTTTCCCGCGCCGCTCGCTCGGGGGCTCTGAAGGTGAGTCGATCACCGAGGAAGAGCGGCGGCATCTCGGGGGATCGCGGATCGTGGAAGACCGTACGGAGCTGCAGAAGCGCGGTATTTTTTTCCTTGATCGTCTGGTGGCCGCTTCCGCATTTGCAGAGAGCCCCCTGCTGCGCAAGGCCATCCACACTTTCAAGTACGGTCGGGTGCGCTCTCTCGCCGATGAATTGTCTGAGCTGATGGTCCGTGCCGCACCATCGACCGTGCTCACACATCCTGTCCTGTGCCCTGTACCTCTCCACTGGTCGCGGCTCTTCTCGCGCGGATTCAATCAGTCTGCATTACTCGCTCACGTCATCGCTCAGAGGAGGGGACTAAGGTATCAGTCTTTGCTTCGCAGGATCCGACCAACCGGCACGCAGACCAAGCGCAATCGTGCGCAACGTCTCACGGCACTCATTGGAGCTTTCCGCTGCTGTGAGCCATCATTACCCTCCTTTGTTATCCTGATCGACGATCTCTCCACCACCGGTGCGACGATGGATGCGTGTGCGAAGGAATTGAAGAAGTGTGGAGTTGCGAGGGTGGAGGGGTGGGTGATAGCGCACGGATAGAATTTGCGATTTCTTGATGGTTCGTCTCGGCTCACCACAGGTTTGCGAATTGCGATTGGCGATACATTCTTTCGAAGACAAAAATCGCAATTCGCAAATCTCCAAATCGCAAATATTCATCGCGCAACGGCCTTCACAGTATTTTGGAAAATCTTCGACGATGTTCAAGATCACAGGAAGTGTTCATGCATTCCATCCGCCTTGGCTTCGGTATGCAACATGACTTGGTGTGGAAAACTTTTTTGTTATCCACCGAAGGAATAGGATCCGGTTCCTATGACCATCTTGCTCTCCGCAGTGGCCTTCGTCTTCTTATTAACTCTTCTCATTATCATTCATGAGTTGGGGCACTTTTCTGCGGCGCGCAAGTCTGGCGTAGTGGTCGAGGAATTTGGCTTCGGACTGCCGCCAAAGGCGAAGACACTCTTCACGTCCGGCGGGACGAAATTCACTCTGAACTGGATTCCCTTCGGCGGCTTCGTACGACTTCGCGGTGAGACAGCCCTCACGCAATCCGAGCGCGATAAGCCGGGGAGTTTCCATCGCGCTTCGCTCTGGGCACGGGTACTCATCCTCTCGGCGGGTGTCATCATGAATTTTCTCCTTGCGTTCGTCCTCCTCACAGTCGGCTTCTCTGCCGGGCGCTGGGTGCCGACGTACTACTCCATCGAGGAGATGCAGGATCACGCCGCACGCGGGATTATCACGCTGCAGCTGGGTGTGGCCATCGAGCAGGTGACGAGCGGCGGGACGGCAGCAGCAGTGGGTGTGCCGGACAAGAGCATTCTCCTCAAGGTCGACGGGACATCCGTGACGACGGCGGATCAGGTGGCTCCTCTGCAGGTCGGCAAGCAGCGCGTTCAGTACACGGTGCTCGTCGGCAAGGGTGCGGGTACGGAGCAAGTGTTCTCTCTTCCGCTCAAGGAAGGAAAATCCGGCGTGGTGATTTCTACCATTCCCCGGACACTCTCTTCTCCACTCCGCAATCCCTTCACTTCCATGCTCTTGTCTCTGCGGGAAGCTCGCATTATGACGGTACAGACGATTTTGGGCATAGGTACGCTCTTCTCTTCTCTCGCACACAGTGGTCGTGTTCCTGAAGGTATCACCGGTATCGTCGGGATCGCACAGCTCACCTACACCTCCGTGCAGGCCGGATTCATGACCTATCTCCGGCTCGTCGCGTTGCTCAGTCTCAGTCTCGCGATTCTCAATGTTCTCCCGTTCCCCGCGCTCGACGGTGGACGATTGCTCTTCGTCCTTGTGGAGATGGTCACGAGGCGTCCGCTGAACCGTCGCTTCGAAGCGGCGACCAATGCACTGGGGTTTGCCGTGCTCATTGCCATCATTCTCCTTATCACTGCGTATGACATCATCCGTCTCTTCTAGTGTTCTCGCACCAACTACTCACGCGGTTGTGAGTATGCCGGGAGACATTCGCGATCTCTGGATCCAGATTCTCACAAGTCTGGATGAGCGATTGCCTAGGGGCGCCTTCATCACGTGGTTTCGGGATACTACCCTTCTCGGTCGCGATGCCGGCAAACTTATTGTCGGGCTGGCACTGCCGATGTCGCTCACATGGCACATGGAGCACTACCGCACCATGACCCTCGAGATCGCTCGCACCATCGATCCCTCGATCGAGCAGATCGTCTATCAGGTGGATGGATCGCTGAAGGACAACCGCGAGCGCTCTCCGGATCTTCTCTCGCTCTTCCCGGAGAACAAGCGTCGCAAGCTTCCGGGTCGTGCGGAGGTGAAGGTGGCGGAGGGGATCACGAGCAAGCTTCTTTCGCCCAAGTACACGCTGGAGAATTTCGTCGTTGGTGCCAATAATCGCCTTGCGCATGCCGCATGCCAGTCCGTCGCCGCCAATCCCGGCGCGAAGTACAATCCACTCTTCCTCTACGGCGGTGTGGGGCTTGGCAAAACGCACCTCCTCCAGGCGACTGGCAACGCGATCCTTCGGGAGATGCCGCGCGCTACCGTCGTCTACACCACGACTGAGGATTTCACCAATCAGGTGGTGGAGGCGATCCGCACGCAGAAGATGGAGCAGTTCCGCCGTCGCTACCGCCCTGTGGACGTGCTCATCGTCGATGACGTCCAGTTCCTCGCGAACAAAGATCGCACGCAGGAGGAGTTCTTCCATACCTACAATGCGCTCTTCGAGGAGCGCCGCCAGGTG
>Ga0194063_10000170_pt1 | contig 46555 bp, 33 predicted proteins | sample SepL3720m_MetaG_FD_155459 | JGI IMG/M metagenome (GOLD analysis project Ga0194063, IMG submission 155459) | Anoxic zone freshwater microbial communities from boreal shield lake in IISD Experimental Lakes Area, Ontario, Canada - Sep2016-L373-20m | ecosystem: Environmental > Aquatic > Freshwater...
ATTAAATTTTGTCATAGCAAAATTATTAAAAAGTAATTTTGCTACGGTAACACATTGACTTATCTAACGGAGGTCATTTCGGTAACAGTTTCATTTATCTAACGCATTCACCGTTTTCCATTTCCGTTTTCTTTTTATTTACGATAAAATTAATTCATTATTCTATTGTAAACCTCATGAATTACCAAAACCCAGATACCAACTCCGACCAAGAAAAAAATATTTTGCATACTTTTGAACAAATCACAAAAGTAATTGAAAATATTGAAAAAGTAATTCAAGGAAAACGCACTGTAATTGAAAATGTCCTGGCAGCCTTAATTGCCAATGGCCATGTGATTCTACTAGATGTACCTGGAGTAGGGAAGACTCTCCTCGCTAAAGCACTTGCCAAATCAATTGATACTCATTTTAAACGCATTCAATTTACACCAGATCTTTTACCAAGTGATATTACTGGCGTAAATATTTTTAATCCGAAAACTCGTGAATTTGAATTTCAACCAGGTCCAGTATTTACTAGCATCTTACTAGCAGATGAAATCAACCGTTCCAGCCCGAAAACACAATCAGCACTTCTGGAGGCGATGGAAGAACGTCAGGTGACCATCGATAATGTGCAATACAAATTACCGGAAATGTTCTTTGTCATTGCTACGCAAAATCCTATTGAACATGCTGGTACTTACCCTTTGCCAGCTGCACAGCTCGATCGTTTTCTAATGCGATTAAGCATCGGCTATCCTGATGCTGCCACAGAAAAATTAATTTTAAATATTCATACCCGTGATGCCAAACCATTAGATGAATTAAAAAGTGTAATATCAGCAAGCGATGTCATCAAATGGCAGCATCTGGCAAATGCTATCTATTTTGCTCCTGTACTGGATGACTATCTAGTCAGTTTGGCACAAGCGACCCGTAATAATAATCCCAACGGTCATGGTGTCAGCCCCCGGGCTACTTTACTTTTGAAACGAGTCAGCCGGGCGATTGCCATCCTCAATAAACGCAATTACGTAATCCCAGATGATATTCGCCGGGTCATCCAAGCAGTTTTTGCTCATCGTCTAGTCACTGGTGGTAAAGTAGGGGAAGCAATTGTAGAAGAAATTTTGAGTAAAGTGAATGTACCGTAAAAAACGGTGAGCGGTGTTCGGATATCGGTGATCGCAAGGAAATGTAATTTGAAATTTGCAAATTGAATATAAAATAATAGCTGGAAAATATAAAATATTAGATAATAGCCAAATAAAAGAATACCTTGATACTTGATACTTGATACTTGATACTTAATACTTAATACTTTTTTTACTTTTTATTTTTCGCCATTGTCTTTTTTTCTTCTCTCCTGTCTATGTTGCCTGATTATGCTTGTATTAATGGCAAATGTTATTTTTTTTATCAATTATTTTCGTAGACACAAACAAGGACAAAACTTCACTGATGCTTTTCAGCATTTGAACAACTGGCTGGGAATAATAACTCCAAGAGGCTGGATATCCTTAATTACATCACTTCTTCTAATACTCGCTGTTACAAATTTCAAAACAGAAATTCTACCTTTAACTTTACTAGCCACAATCGCAATTTTCCTGCTTGCCTTAATGTTAATTTTTACTTCAATTGCCTGCATAGCAAAATTATTTATTGCCCTTAAGAATAATTTTCTAAATCAAACTGTATACCATAGTGCCATTTCCAAATCCGAAATCAATGAAAATGAAGCTGTAAGTATTTCAATAAAAATAAAAACAGGAATACCCTGGGGTTATCTTTTGAAAATCAGCGAAAAAATGCCGGATAAACTAGGAGGTGAACTTCGAGCAGTAAGTTTAAATACAGAAAAGGGGATTTCCAGTTTTCAGGCTACCATACCATATACGAGAAGAGGAATTTATGAAATTGGTCCGACAAAATTTCAATATCAGGATATTTTTGGTTTTACCAATATCAAATTGCTACATCCACAAAGATTCACCTTAAATATTTTACCGGAAGTACCTCAAATTAAATACTTTACCTTTAAATTATCTGCATTACCTGGGATAGAAAATCAAACTATTGCATCCAGATTTAACGATGATGATTTTTATGCTACCAGACCATATGTCAGGGGAGATGATACCAGGAAAATGCACTGGAAGCTTAGTGCCAAAAAAGACACTTTTATTATCCGCCAACCAGAAACTACTAACATTTCGTTTAAAAAATTGGAAATCCTAATTTTAAATACTATCCCATTGATACCAGAAACAAAAAAAGATGCAAATATTAAAAATAGAATAGATTTTCGCTTTAAAACAATGATTGAATACAGCCTGGATAGTCAGATTCATATTGCTGCTGCACTTATCGACTATGCTCTTCGTGAAAAAATTCCTGTCTCTTTTAGCTGGTTTGATCAAGAAGGAAATTTAGTGACTTTCCAACCGGAAAATGATGATCCGGCAAAATGGAAATATACTCTGGCAACGATCAAAATAATTGCGAAATCTCTTGCTATTGATACGCTTACAAATTATTTCGCCCCCAATAATTCATATTTGATAACTTCTTCAGAAACAAGTCTTGATCGACTCAACCTAATCAAAGATATTGCAGAAAAACAACAGGCACAACTTGAAATTTTGTACACTCCTACCTCCAATCAGATCCAAGATTTTCTCAAAAAAAAGCCGACTTCCAAATCCAAAAATCGAATACTCCAATGGATAAATCGTTTTCTATTTACCAAAACATATTTTGAACAAGAACCAATCTGGGAAAAAGTATATAATTATTTCGCTCATTATCAAGTATCTTTCAGTGAAGCAGATTTAAAATATTTCTTATCTTTGGAAAGTACACTACTCAGCGAATTGCAGCGTCTTGACCTCACTTATCGGGACTTTAGCAATCATGACCCTTTTCTTAGTGAAATCGATAATATTGTAAAAGTTTTAGAAAATGTTTAAAAATCTCAAAATAATATTAAAGAATTTTAATATCCTGGCAGCTATTGCCATTTTTCAGTTTATTGTAATTCTGGATATGTTTACGATAATTTATACTGTAGTAGTTGATCATGATGTAGTTTTTACTAATAATTATGAATTTATCCAAGGAATCTCTGCTGTCATTGCCATGGGACTCATCATAATTATTTTGAATTTTCTGACAATTTTTTTAAGCTTTAGTAAATTACAGTCTAGTACAGTATTATTTCCTTTTACTATTATCGCAACTATCTTTTTTTATTTTACCTTTGCCAATCTCTCCTTTATCGATTCACCAAATATGTTAGCTTTAATCTTTGGCATTATTGTCGGCATCTTCTATGAAATTGTCTTCTATACTCCAGCCATCTGGTTCTATTTCCGCTTTCGCATGGTCAATCTTGCTTTAGCATGGTTATCAATTATTTATTTTACTACACTTTTACTCCTGGGAAATTTTACTGGAGGAAGTGACACTTTCCAAGAATCTTTAATCTTAATAAGACCAGATTTTTTATTTATCTCAGCTCTTTTTTATCTTTGCCTTGCTTTGTTATTACTTTTAGACAATACGACTTCACTTGCCAGATGGAATAGAACACCAGCCAATACATTTAAAATCCCCTGGAAAACCATCATTCCCATTGGATTTATTCTCCTCATAGTTACAATTATCAGCAACTTAATTTCGCCATTTTTCTGGCGTTCGATTTGGAAACTCCAGGATGATCAAAATCCTCAAAAAACTTCTGAGGCTGACCTGGATCCATCTGCAAATATAGGTACCAGTAGTAATCTCCAACAAAATTCTGATGGATCAATCTCGATCAACCCCAATCAAGGACTACTTGGTAATACAAGCGGAGAAAATAGTGAAAATCCAATTCTTATTTTAATAAAAGTTGATTTTTCAGAAAATAGCAATCCTGGCACGACACTAGAATCTCTCGAGCCATATTATTGGAAATTATGGAATAATGATACTTTCAGTTTTGAAAAAGGTTTTTATAATACATTTGCATATGATACTGATGAAACATCGCAAAATCTAAAATTCAATGGAGATTATAGTTATCTAGATTTTGCCACAAGCAGTATTTATTCAGAAAATATTTCCCAAACGTTAATATTTAAAAGTTTGAAAACAAATTTTGTTATCGGTTCAGAAAAACAGCAAGCAATCCGCCTATTACAAGGATCAGAGCGAGTTTTATATCAATTAAAAAATAAAAATTTCGTTACAGAGAAAAATCATCCATTTATCACAAATGATAGTTATCAGCTGAAAAGTAGTATCTCCACTCTAGATCCCATCAAAGATCGCTCTTCGATTTTACAGTTTCAACAAAACTATTATCAAAGTGAATATGAACAAAAGCTATATTCTGATATTACTAGTGCAAATCTGGATTTCCCTTTAGATACTGAAATCTATCAACTGGCAGCTGATATCACACATGGAAAATCTTCCCGTTTGGACAAAACTCTAGCTATTGAAAATTATTTACGTACCAATTATACCTATACTTTAAATCCAGGTGACCCGGAAAATCTCGACCCAGCTCAAGCGGGAATACAACGCCTCAAGTATTTTTTATTTGAAAAAAAATCTGGTTATTGCACATATTATGCTTCTGCAATGGTAGCACTGCTTCGTTCCCAAGGAATTCCTTCCCGGGTAGCTGAAGGTTTCGCTGTAGGAGAATATAGTTCAGAATTAGATGTCTACATCATCAATCAAAACTATGCTCATGCCTGGGTAGAAGTCTATTTTGAAAAATTAGGCTGGATTAAGTTCGAACCCACCTCACCCCAAAATACAACCAAACAAATCCAAATTTCTGCAAAAGAAAAAGAACAACTGAAGCAGGATCTTAAAAAAACACTAAAACAACAGGAAAATTTCCAGGGCAAAACAAATAATGAACAAAAGAATGATCCTTCCCAAAGCCCAGAATGGCTGCAAGATTTCACTAAGAAAAATCAAAAATATTTACAAGGACTAATAATGCTTTTGAAATATTTATTAATTTCCATCTTTTGCTTGAGTTCGTTATTATTTATTTTTACACCACCAGCCTGGAATATTTTTCAGGAAAATTATTTAAAAGGAAATATTTTTAAACCAGAACCTGGTAAACAAATTATTAATCTTTATAAACTCTGGCTTCGAAAACTAGGTAAAAAAAAGAGTATTTTAATCCGAAAATCATCAGAAACAGCTCTAGAGCATTGGCAACGTATCCAAGTGCTGCCAGAACTAAATAATATAATTAATAAAAAAGACACCGAAGTAATTCTAACAATTTATCAATATGCTTTTTTTGGAGAAAAAATTTCAGATAATGATTTAATAAAAATGAAAACTTCGACTCAAAAAGCATTTAAGTTATTGGAAAGTAAAATTTCGCTTGGTGAAATGCTCAGGATGTATTGGTGGAAATAATTAATTTAGATTATTTTTAATTTTAAATACAATTCCAAAATTCGAGTTTCAAAAATCGAACTTCAATTTCAATTCGATTTTATCTTCTATCTATTAGCTATTTAAGCCAAAAGCTTACCAGCCTATGGCTGGAACTTTTATCTATTATCACTATGGCTCCCACTTTCAAAACCTGGCAGAAACGACGCGAATTATTACAATTGGCAGAAAAATCCTTTGGCATAACTCCATCTGTGATCAAACATCACCAGGCTTTTGCCTTAGCCCAATTGATTCAAAGAAATCTTCCAAATCCTACTAGCAAAAGCAATATCGTCTTGGCCACAGGTGATAATGAAAAATTACCAATAGTTCTGGAAGCAGCTACTCTATTACAATCAGATCATTGCCAACCAACCATAGTTTTATTAAAAAATCGTGACGAACACTCTTTGTTAAATCGTGAAGTATTCAAATCATATCAGAACTATCATTTACAATATTTTTGCCTGGAAGAAATTGATCTCAACCAGTTACTCAAAACAATTTTTAATGCTGTAATAATTATTGATGCTTTATTTACACCAGAATTTTCCGGAAAAATTATCGAACCAGCTACAGAATTAATTGATTTTATCAATCAAGCCCGCGGTTTGAAAATTGCTCTTGATAATCCTACTGGTGTATCTTTAGATAGCGAATCCATAGCTGACCAAACAATCAAAGCTAATTTTACATTAAGCGGACCGCTAGCACATGAAAATTTTAAAAATCCAAACATTTCAGCATTATCAGGAAAATTGATTATTAGCAATCTGGGCTTACCTAGTGCCATATTCAAAGAAGCTGGAATTAATTACGAATCAAAGCCTTTATAAATATAATTGATAAATTCATAGCAATTATTTCTAATTTCCCGAACTAATCTCCAGCTACAAGTTTTGTATCCTATAATGTGACACAATGGATTTATTACGTTTTTATAGGTAGTTATTAAACTTAACTAAAATGGAATTTCAACCAATTCCAGCTGCCCCAGAGTCCAGTCGTTTTCCAAATGCAAATTTTCAAAGACAACAAGCTTATACCACAATTGCTGGCTTTGGACTGCTTGTTCCAGAATATGATTCATTCAGTGGAATGAGGCATAGAATACGTAAACCAGAAGAATTTGGTTCTCGAAAATTTTAATTATTTTCGAATGCTTATTAAATCTTCGCTATTCGAGATTCGAAATTCAATTTTCGTTTCCCTATACTATGCCAGCTACATAAAACGCGGTATTTTGCATGGTGATAATATCACCAATTTTTTTACCAACTAATTCCATGTAGTTTCGGGCATCGACCCAAACTACTGCGCCAATTTTCGTGGAAACCAATTTCACCCGGGAAGAAAAAGAAATAAATAATTCTTTACGCTCTAGTGATTTGGCCTGTTTCCAACGAATTTGTAAAATCTTAACAGAATTTTCCAGAATATCCACTTTGGATAATAGCTGAAAATACCTTTTATTGTCGATTTCGACATTTTCTTTGGAAAGGAGAGTTTCGATATAAGCTAACTTTTTGGCTTTTTGGGAAATTTCCTCTCGAATTCGTTCGCTAATCTTTTGCATTGTATTAATTTAAAAATTAAAAAATACTATCACTTTTATTAAACGATACTTCGTAAATTTAATCACCCGAAACTTACCAGAAACTAAAATGAAATTAGCATGAAAAAATTATTACTCAGCTTTTTACAGCCTTAATTATCAAGATATTCCAGCATTTTGAACCTTTCATTTCTTGTTTCAACAAATTATCACATTTTATTATCTGATATTATTTTAAATTAACTCCTCTCAATCAAATCCACCAGATTCATATCTTTTTAAATTCTTTTATTCCAATATTCTTATGTTCCAACTACTAATTACTAGATACTAGATACCAGATACTACTTGCTTCCAGCACGGGTTGCAGATCTGCAACCCCTCCTGCATATTTTCCCCTTTACATTTCCTCTCATATCTTTTAACTTCTAGTATCTCTTATCTCTTAACTTCTATCTTTTATCTCATATTCCCCATGTTCATCCCTGACGCCACCCTCGATTTTCATGACCTTGGTCCAATTACTCCCTTTGATACCGAAAAAATTCTTTTTGAATTTCTGGAAGATTCATACATTAAGGAATTTATGCGTATCCCTGTCATTACCGGAAAAGGCTTGAATTCACAAAATGGTGCTAAACTAAGGCCATTAATAAAAAAGCTGCTGGAAGAGAATCAATATGTCCAGAAATTCAAAACTGCAGGATTTGATCTCGGTGGAGAAGGGGCATTCGAGGTTACCTTAAAAACCGATTAATTTAGGGATTATCGTTTGGAAAAATATCACCAATCTGTAATTCTCCTGCTCTAAACTTTTCTTTAATTGCCAACATAGCAGCAACTTGTTCTTGAGATAGAGCATTTATATCCCCTCCCATAAAATAATCATCACCTTCTCGAGGAATCACATTTCCAGTTGAGTCAGTAGTATACAAAGCGAAAATAATTTTCCACATTTCCAGTTCCGGATTATCTTTTAGCATTTTCCAAACAATTTCTCTAAAATCGCCTCTATCTAAAGCTTTGCCACCGGCAACTAAATCTGCTAATAACTGATAATTTATTTGATTATCTCTACCACCCTTAACTAAAGTATTGATTAATTCTTCAACTTGAGGATTATTCTCATCAAAAAGCATTCTTATTATTTCATCTCTTGTGTCTGGGTGTATTTGCATTAATCTATCAATATACCAGCCAAAACTACGATTACCTACTGCAAATACATTATCTCTTAGCTCAGGTAAGCAATAGATGGTAAGAATTGATGTCAATAATTCTTCGAAACCTTTGTTCCCTGCCACGACCACCTTTGTTACTGTCTTTTTATCCGCTCCTAGTTCGTATTCTAATACTACTGGACCATTTAATATTCCCGCATTATAAAGAAGATTAATTCCTTTCTGCTGATCACCTGATTTTGCTACAAATTCAGATATCGGCATGAATGATAAAAACTGATGAATGATTTCGTGTACAACCGTCAATCGATCAGGAACGCTTCTGGTTACATGATTAGCAATATCTGCACATCCTGCTATTCTAGGACCACACTCTTCGCTTACTTTTGCTTCTGAATCTATCTCCAGCTTTGTAGCAATCTCTTGTATAACATTATTTGCTTGAACTTGATCTTGAATTACCTGATTGAGTTTTAATTTTTGAAATAAATATGTAGTCAAAGCAAGTTTATAAGCTTCAGTATCCTGAACAGGCAAATTTAAAACCTCATCGGAAATAGTCAATGCAACTGCAGAGGTTTCTTGTGGTAATGGCAAAGTAGTAGGAATAATTGGTAAGGTTGGAGGTACTGAATTCATATCACTGGCACATCCCGCAAGTGTTCCAGTCAGTAAACTTAACAGCACTGCAAGCGAAACAATTCCAGATTTAGAGCTTGTGTCAGGAAGAAATTGTTGCAACTTATCCCTAAAATCGCCTCCAGATTGACCTAATTTTTTTAGATTTGCTGTTAGGATTTCCGGAATTTGTAACTGGAGCTCATTCAGTGAAATTAACAAACGTTCCTGAAATCCAGGAACTGTAAGATCATCACAAGCAAGATTGCGAATATTCTGGACTGCAGCCATTACTTCAGTTACTGAGTTGCTCTTCTCAATTATAGAAATAGCTGATGCTGCAGCAGTCATCATTGTTTCAAAAGGATCAACATTTTGGGGATCAGGTGGTAATGCTACGCCTGCTAATTCTGCAAGTGGAAGTGCAATTTTTTGACTTAATAACTTGGTAATTTGATTAGCTACAGCAGGTGGATATTTTATAAACTGCTTTTGTAATATTACTTGAAATAATGGATTATCAGGAGGTAAGTGCTGTTCTGCTAATTTTTGAAAAGCTGTTACCTGAGATTGTTCAGCAAATGGTGAAGCATCTTCGTCAACTCTGGGATAAATACTTCTTAATACTAAAGCATTATAAGTCTCAGTTTGAAGATAGGTTTCTAGAAGACTTTTAGCAAATTGAGGATTGGCAATCGCTTTTCCCAAAGCCAAAGTAAGTTCCTGTGTACTAGGCAAAACGTTACATTCAGAAGCAATAGAGCCTGCAGCCAAGGTCCCAGCAATATTATTTTCAATTGTTGATGATTCTACTGACAAAGTTGAAATCTTTATATATTATCAAGCTATATATTGTAGCATTATAGGACATTCTTTTTCAACCATAATTATACTTAATATCTATACATCAACATCTTTTCCGAAGTTAAGCCAAGCGAATTGCTTTGTTTAAAAGTTACTTTCTAAATTTCTATAAGCCTAAATATATAATTTAGATTTTAAAGATTTCTCCTGTAGTAAATTAATATTTTCACTGTTAAAATAATATAGACCTTATGACTAATAATTATGGCGATAATAGCCTGAAATTTTTAATCTGATGTGCATATTCAAAATTAACTTCAGCAGATTTAAAATGAAAGGTCTATAGATAATTTAATAAGTAATTTTTTAATGAAAATCCTTAACAATCGAGCCGCAACTACCAAGTACCAACAATTAATTACTGATTTTTATCAATATACTTTCAATACCAAAGATCTCCAGAGAATTCGAGAACTAGGTATCGCAGTATACTTAGAAACAGCCTGCATTGACGAACGCTCTAATGCCCAGACCATTAAAATGGGACAAATTCGCCTGGAAGATAATAGTCCAGGAGGAGGCTTTGATTTTTATGATGAGGTAAAAATAACTGCACTCTTAGAACTTTCCCATGGTAACTTGATTCTCGACCCACACAAAGGCTGCGGCTGGGGTGGAATTCGACTCCAGATCGCCCTGGAAGATGATCCGGCCAAAGTAATCGATTTAATCGTGTCTGCACTGGAATCTGAGGTTTTTCGCAATGCTGTCGCCAAATCCCATCTCTGGAGTAAATATTTTCGTTTTGAAGCTGACTATAAACAATTGCTGCAAACTACTTTAGCCATTAAAAGTAATACTGAGTTTCAAAAACTTGAGCATAAAGATCTGCTGGAGTTAGCATTTGTTTATGGCAAAATGTTGGATTTACAAGAAAAATTTTTCAAAATAGCTAAAAAAACTGCAGTTTCACAGACTAACATTCAAATCAGTCCCGACTTACTCTTTGAAATGCCCCACAAGCATATTGCCACTTCAGCCATCATCAATCTCACCAAGCGTGTCTTTTATTCGAGAATTCCCAGCAACGATGAATTTGAAAGTTTCTATGCTGATTTAAAACTAACTGAGCTTGCTGCTGTATTACCATTAATAGCCCAAATTATGGCTGGCAATCATTCCAGCACCAAGGATTTGCCACATGAATTTTATCTGTTTGTAGATGATGGCGATCTTGAGATCACAAAAAATATTCTGCAGACAGTTTCAGAAAAATTGCAGGCAATCACTACAGCTCAAACAATTGTATTACTATCAATCCAATCTGAAAGCAATCCGAAAAGCAAAGAGGAACTACTGCTCACGGTCAGATAGGGAAGCGCGGTAAATAGGAAAGTTTGTATTCTTTAAAAACGTTATTATTTGATGGATTCTGAAACAAGTTCAGAATGAGTTGATTCTTTTCCCACATTTCCCCCAAGACAAATTTTATATATCTATGATATAATTGATTCGTATTGAGAAATTGCTATGAAAATTACTATTGTCCATTACGATCAGCCTAAAATGCATGCAGCTGCTGCAGAATGGATCGAACGAAACAATAACTTCACTGAAATCAATAGCTATATCCTGGCGGATGAAAATCCCTCAGCAACACCACAACTCCAATCAGCACAACTCTTCATTCATTTTCAAGAAACTGAAGCTACCTTCAATAAAATTGCTAATTACTTCCGGAAAACATATCCCCAAGGTAAGAATGTCTGGGTGAAGAATGATGAAAACTGAAATCTGGAAGAATTATGCAATTTGAAATTTGGAATTTGCAATTTGGAAAAGAATGAAAAAAGCTAGAAGTTCCAGCTATAGGCTGATAAGCCTTTGGCTTAAAGAGATAATAGTTAGAAGATAAAAATTAAGGAATCTAAGAAATCAAAGATCAAATTTTCTCTTCTCCTAGATACTAGATACCAGCTACCAGCTACGAATCTACTGATTCCAGATTCCTGATTCCAGTTTTCAATTTGTTAACCCGTTAATCTGTTAACTCGTTAATATTTTAATTTTTAATAATATATTGTCCCAAAATTTTTGGACACTACAAATGTTTTTTTCTACTTGATACTTGATACTTGATACTTGATACTTGATACCTGATACTTGATACTTCCCGTTTTCCGTCCTTCTTCAGAATTAATTCAGGAATAATTCAAGCAGCTTTGATATTACCGGAATATAATTTGGGTAATTAATATTAAGCTGATGAAAATTACCGTGGTTTATCTCAATTCACCTGAAAATAAACGAGCTGTCAGTAAATGGCTCAAGCGTAATAGTGATTTACAAATTTATCAGAAATTAGCGTTTAATAAAGCAGCAATTGCCAAAGATATAGCAGCAATGCCAGCTGAAGACTCCGATCTCTACCTCCATTTTCACAAAACAGCAAAAGAATTTTCCGAAATTTGTAAAATCTTTCAGCAAAAATTCCCAGAAGGGAAGAATATTTGGATTAGGGAATTTTAAAAGTAAATCATTGCTGAGGACAACCTGAGCTTTCTGATTGCTGATTTTGCTTGAATGCACTATAATTTGCCCATGTTCCAACAAATTAGTGCTTTAAAAAAATTTGAAATCCACCAGAATGAACCAAATTTTATTATTGGGATTTCTGGCAATGCTATAACTGCCACAATTCAAAATGAATATTATTTAATTGCTAATCCTGCAATTTCTTATTTCACATATTCTGAGTTTGAAGATGCTAGTGAAAGAGGGATTCTCACTGAATTGCTCCAAACAATTTTTTATAAATATACTGAGAAAGAAATCACCCAAAAGCAATTTTCAAAAGCACGAACTAATTTGGATCTTTTTAAAGTTTTTATTCAATTATTAAGTAAAGCAGATTTTAAGCGCACTGAACAATTGGTAGTAATTGATCAAATCGAATTAATCCTCACATTTTCCAACGTCTTCTTTTTTACACTTTCAAAGCTATTTACTTTAAATAAAATCATTCCTGAATTAAAAATTACTACTGTAATAATCGCTGATTATTATCTCAATCCCGCTGAAGAAAAATATCCCCGAGGTCTGGAAAGCTTTTTTTACAATAATACCAATTTCAATATCATTCCCACTTTTAGCTTTGAAGCTTTACAAGAAAGTAGCTATCACCCATTTAAATATTCGCTACAAATCAATCAAAGAATTTTTCAGCTCAGTGGTGGCAATCCAGCTCTCGTCGCTGCCATCACTGCTTTTTATGATAAAAACTCTACACTAGAATCAACAGCACTACTTACCGACTACAATATTGAATGGAAGCTTAATGAAATTTGGGAGACACTAACTCCATCAATTCAAGAGCTTCTGGAAGCGTTAATTTTAAAAAAACACTTTAATATTGTTAATCTCTTACAAAAAAATTTTTTAATTCAAACAGGACTGCTCAATTCCAGTTTAACAAAATTCAAAATGCTAATACTGGAAGAATTTATCAAGACAAAAATTGCTTTTCACTTTCAAGAATTACCCAGTTATTTAAAAATCCAGAATAAATATCTCTATCTCAAAGATCTTCCACCCCAACTGGAAAAATTACTGGTTTTCCTGGAACAAAAGAGTAATGCTTTGGTATCTCGCGATGAAATCGCTACTTTACTTTGGGGCACTGAAGCAAACATTAAATATTCAAATTATGCAATAGATAAAAATATTTCGGATCTCAGAAAGCTTCTGCAAAAGCTGCTAGCTACAAATGCAATGATTATTGAAACGAAAAAGGGGAGAGGATATCTGCTGAAAAACTAGTATTTACATATCTTGAATTAATTTTAATAACAAAATAGTATGATACCTTAATCTAGATGATCTTGGATTTCTAGTAATATATGTCTGAGAGGGCTCTGTGACATCCACTTTTTCAATCTTAGAACCCCTGATTTGCTCTAAAGTAGGAACAAGATAAATCCTGATTTTAGTATTTTTATATTTTTGATCGTTCTGCAATTTAGATACTATTTTCATAGCTGCTCTAATATCTTCAGCTGACGTTCCACCATCTACGACATAACTTGCAACAATATTACAAGACTGACCTCCTGGACCGAGACTTGAAATTATTCTCTCTATAGAACCAGGAATATTTTTATTTGGAAGCCAATCTGGACCACGAAGCACTTCTATGGTTGTAGCACCTGTACATTTTGCTATATCATATGCGTTTTCCCAATCAGATCTTGGATGATCGAGTGGCTTTTCAGCTTGAGCACTTGTATCAAATATACATACCTTCCCTAATCGTTGCGCAACTGCTATTTGACGCTCTCGCAGTGAATTTGTATCTCCATTTAATTTTTGAGTAACATCATGAACAGGTACCACTACTGAAAGATCTGCGCCATGAATACTTGCCAAACTTGAGCTTACTCCATGTCCAACATGAGGAAATAGATAAGCACCTGGTGCAATACTCACTTTATTAGCTTTTTGATTACCACCTAGCCATAACACACCATTATTTGCAGTATTACTATATTTAATTTCTTCAAGTTTATAATCTACAGCAAATTTTTCATTTTTAATTTGCTCTATTTCAACTAGAGACAAATGCCCAGACATTAAACGTTTATAATAACTATCAATCTGAACTTCAATATTTTCTTGGATCTGAACTCGTACTTGTTCGTCATCCTCCCATTTTTCATGTAATGATCTTGCTATTCTCTGTAAGCTTTCCAATTTCATTCTATATTGAGTAGTTTGCATAGTATCCTTTATTGATTCCAATTGAGCTTGATGCACTTTTAAATTTTTCTGTTCCCGCATCTTTTCAGCAAGCCGATATTTGCGATTATAATCAATAAGGGAAACTCCAAAAGGAACAAACAAACTTAATTGATGATCCTGAGCAACATTAGCAATTTCAGATGAAATAAATTTATCCATCGAAGGTGAAATACCAAGCATCGCAGTAATTGTTTTTTATTCATCGAAAATGCTTTGTGACTCTTGAAAAGTTAGATATCTTTTTTCGTGTTTATTCACATCAATTCCTAAATGATCACGATAAATACTTCCCAAAATCTCAGTCGCTAAAAGAATATTGCAATTAAACATTCCTGCTTCACTATAAGTAATTTCATTACTACTAAATCTACTAGTTCTATCTCCTAATACTTTTTGCTGATAATGTTGCATCACTCTCGCTTGATTGATTCCTGATAATAAGTTGAAATACTTGTCATTTTTTGTGCGAAAAGGATGAAAAACTTTTTTACGGAGAAAATCGGCTTTAGTTCTTTTATCATCATCGAATCGCCAAAGCTGATAACCAGTTTCATTATCTGCTACCTGATCAATAACTAAAGCCCAGGTTTTATCCATTTCATCCAAAGCCTTGGCTACCTTATCATAATTCATTCTTAAATTTTGATGCGACATTTCAGGGTTTTGACGGAGTCCAATTGCATCTGTTATCAGATCAAATTTATAGGCTTGATAATAATTAATCAAAGCATCAATCATTTGAAAATTATAATCCCAACTTTGATTTTCTGATTTTGGAAAATTTTTAATCACATTTGCAATCTCTTTGGCATTCTCTATTAAGGATGATTCAACTTTTTTACCAGTTATCTTGGTTATCAAATCATTAGTAGACTGATAACTAACAGCATTATCATTTTCGGGGTTTTGGGGAAGCAAATTTCGATTTAAACTTGCACTATTCCAAAAATATGTTTGTTCCGCTACGATTTTTTGTCTGTCCTGCTCAAGTTCATCAAATAACGAAACTTGTCGATCCATCGTATCCAAGTCCTGAGGTACTTTTTCAAAATGTATAGCAAACATTGTTTTCAACAATTTTTGTGTCTCGATCACAAACTGCAATTATTCTTGATTCTCAACTGCTAAACCATAAGCTAAAGCAGTTACACCCATGCGCTCAAAAACATCACCTTCGTGATATATTCGTTCTTCAGCTTTACCATTAAGCCAGCACTTAGCTGCCTGTGGACGATATTCACAAAATTTATCACAAAAATTAGCAGTCATAGTTGCCAATTCATTTTTAGGTAATTGTTCACCTGTCTCAAGCCCCATCGAATTTCATGAAAAGTATCCTATAATTATATCACAGCTCTATAGGAGAAAGACACTACAGGCGATTTGATAAGAATAGGAAATTTAGTTTTGGCTTATAGCAAGTTGAGAGAGATTGGAGATTGGAGATTGGAATCTGGAAGAATTGTGCAATTTGAAATTTGCAAATTGGGAAAATTCGTACTAACTAGTATATCGGTAGATTCCGGACAATGCCGTAGACGGTAGACAGAAATTTGGGATTAGTTAAAAGTTATTAGAAAAACTATACAAATGATTTTATTTGCCTTCTATCTATTAACTTCTAACTTCTTTTTTGTTACTTATACCAGCTACCAGATACTAGCTACCAGCTACTTGTTTTACGTGATACGTGATACTTGATACATAATACGTGATACTTCTTCACAGCAGCTTCCGCAAATAATCCCGCACCACTCTTTCCGTCATTACTGGGATGAAAAGCCCGCGTTTGATAAAGTTATCCTTGATATTCCAGATTAATCTAGTATCAATAAACTTTAACTGATTGTCAGGAGTGATAATAATATTGTCAGTTTTACCAAGCCAGTCAAAGCCTTCAGTAAGCAAGAAGCGGGGGCGGGTATCCGGAATCAGATTTTTTTCTTTATTTAATAAAAGTAACATCAAACAAAATTCAATCAGTCGTGATTTCACCTGAGCATCAGAATCTTTGAGATTAAAGTCATGCAATGTTTTCCCTGCTACAAATTCCTGGATAATAAAATAAGTCAATTTATTTTTATTTTCTGGACTTAAAGATTTTCCAAAAAGTAAATATTCTTTTACCAAAAAGTTAGTAGTAATTTCCCGATTACTAAAATAATCACAAATTTTTTGGTAAAGTTTTTCATCAGCGATATATTCTTTAACAGATGCAATTAATCGGCTGCGGATCCTTTTTTGCACCGGGAAAAAATTATGGTTTTGCGAATTAAGATCTTCACTATAGCCAAGATACTTTACTAGCTCAAAGTACCTTGCCAACTGCTCTTTGATTTGTTCTTTGGTAGGTAAAAATGACATTTGGAATTGATTTAGGAGTTTCTCTACAGAACTAGCTGGAATTGCCAAACGCAATTTACCAATTAAATCAATATCAAGATCCCAACGTCCTTCTTTGACCAGCCAATTCTGAGCTTTGATTTTATAAACCCGGGAACTACTACCTTTAGTAAGGTAATCTAATTCAAATTTAGAAAAAATCTCGGCAATTGGAGCTTCCCAAAGCGATTTGCCCGGATCTGTAATTGCATATTCCTGAATAGCAGCTTCGAAAATACTGGCCATAATATTGCTATAAATCTAAATTATTATAGAGACTGCTAGGGTGTATTGCAAGGTCAGATTTCGAAAGGCGAATTTCGAATTAAGATCTTAATTATGTTACAAAACTAGTTGCGATTTATTAACAATATCTTTTCAAGCAATAATTTTCGAGTTATAATTTAACTATGAAAGCAGTAATTTCCATAAAAAACTTTTCCAAAACCTTCGGCAGTGAGAAGGCAGTCTCTGATTTGAGTTTTGAAGTCAATCAAGGTGATATTTTCGCTTTTCTTGGCAGTAATGGCTCGGGTAAAACAACGACAATTCGCTGTTTACTTGATATTTACCAGGCAGACCAGGGAGAACTATTGGTTTATGATAAACCCTATTCCAATGCCTTAGCTTCAGAAATTGGCTACTTACCAGAAGAACGTGGTTTATATACCAAAGCCAAAGTAGACAATGTTCTAAATTATTTTGCAGCTCTAAGAGGTTTATCCTCAAATGATTCCAAGATTTTAGTCAGTGAGTATCTCGAAAAAGTTGGCCTCAAAGAACATCAGCAAAAAAATATTTCACAACTTAGTTCTGGAATGCAGCAAAAAGTACAACTAGGAACCGCTCTCATTCATAAACCTAAATTATTAATCCTCGATGAACCTTTCAAAGGTTTGGATCCTTTAAATCGAGCTCTTTTTCAAGAAATGTTTCAGGAACTGCAAAAACAAGGTACTACCATTCTCTACAGTACTCATGTGCTTGATGAAGCGCAAAGACTTGCTAACCGTCTGGTGATTACCAATAGGGGAGAACGTAAAGCTTATGGTGAAATCAATGAAGTCAGAAGAGCGTTTGGTAATAAAATCATTCACCTGGAATTTAATGGGAAATTACCAAAAAATGATGCACTTTATTCCAGTAAAGTAATCAATCAGATTGCTGAGATCACACCAGGGGAAAATATTCACTACCAGGAAGTCTTGAAATTTTTAATTAGCAAAGATCTTGATATCATTAATTATCGTCTTGATTATCCATCACTTAGTGAAATTTTTGTAAAAATCTCACAACTATGAATAAAACCTGGATTATTGCTAAATATGAATACTTAAGTTCGATCAAAAGAGCATCTTTCTGGGCTGCCACACTTTTTATGCCCATATTTGTCGGAATCGTTTCTTTAATTTCCGGTTATACTTCGACAAGAGGAGAAGAACTTTTTACCAAAATCAATCAAGAGATCAAGACAGTTGTAATCATAGACGAAACCGGAGTGATCGATAAACAGTTTATCAAAGCTCCCTTAGAAATGAGCACAGATTCATTACAAGGAAATCTTGCAAAATTAAAAAACAAAGAAATCAATGCGATAATTTTTTATCCGGCAAATTTATTTCAAAATGCCAAAATTCAGGTTTTTACAGAAAATCAGGGTTTACTTAGTTCTACTGGTATCGAAGCTACAGCTGTGAGTCTGCTGAAAGAAAGCGGTACGGCAAATATCACTAATCAACAAATCAAACTAGCAGCGACAGGTTCATTTGGTACCACTACCAGTTACTATGATCAAAACGGCGTGCTGGCCAAAAAAGGATTTCAACAATTTATCATCCCGGGAATTTCTGCCATCATCTTTTTTCTCAGTGTTTTCATGTCTTCACAATTCCTCCTCCAAAGTGTCTCTGAAGAAAAAGAAAATCGCATGATCGAATCCTTACTTTCTATCATCAATTCCAAAACTTTATTGAACGGAAAAATTATTGGACTTTCTGCCATTGTCATTACTCAGCAGGTGATCTGGGTAGTTTTTAGCTTAGGAATCTTACTCATTACTAAGAAAGGCTTAAATTTCACAATTCCCGGCATTGACTGGAGCGCCTTACCCTGGCACACAGTTCCAATCAATATCTTTTTCATTCTTTGTGGCTTCTTTCTTTATGCAGCAATTATGGTTGGTGTCGGATCGATCGGAACCAGCTACAAAGACAGCCAAGGCTTATCATCAATTTTTATAATAATGGCAATCATTCCAGTTTATTTCATCACCTTAATTCTGGCAGAACCAAATGGTCTCTTAGCTCGAATTACCAGCATTTTTCCTTTCACCGCACCAATGATTTTACTAATTCGCAATTCCCTCGGAGAATTAAATATTTGGGAATTAATTGCCGGAATAATCCTTGTTCTATTGTATGTCATCTTTGCCCTAAAAATATCTTACAAACTTTTTGACCTTGGTGCATTAATGTACAACAGACGACCAAATTTGAAAGAGTTGTGGCATGTGATGAGACGGTGACCGGAACTAAGGCAATTAGAAATTTGCTAATTGCAATTTGAGGGAGGAAAGAGCAAATTAATATAGCGTGAAATTCCTGATTACAGTTTTCAGTATACGAAATTTAATTTCCGATGCTATACTATTTCACTGACATTAATAATTTCAACTCGCAATCCTAAATGATTAAATTAATTAAATATCTCAAACCATACTGGTGGCAATTGTTGTTAGTTTTTATTCTTGTTTATATTCAGGTTGAAACTGATTTAAAACTGCCGGATTATATGGCCAAGATCATCAATGAAGGAATCGTTGCTGAAAATAATCATTTGATCTTTTCTACTGGCCTGATTATGTTGGGAGTAGCTTTAATTGGTGCTGTCGGCACAATCGGTGTTGGATATTTTGCCGCCAAAGTTTCTACTGGACTGGCAAGAGATCTGCGTCATAAAGTTTTTACCAAAGTAGAAAGTTTTTCAATGCAGGAATTTGATAAATTCTCAACTGCTTCATTAATCACCCGTTCCACTAACGATATTCAACAGATCCAAATGGTAATATTTATGATTCTCCGCATTGTAGTTTCCGCCCCAATGATGGGCATTGGCGCGATCTGGAAAGCTTATCGCGTCGCACCCAATATGTCCTGGATCATTGGACTGGGTGTAGCAATTCTATTTAGTCTAATTATTTTTCTTTTTGCCATTGCCATCAATAAATTTAAATTACTCCAACAAGTAGTAGATAAATTAAATCAGGTTACCAGAGAAAATCTTACCGGTTTACGTGTGATTCGCGCCTTTAATCGGGAAAAGTTTGAAGAAAAAAAATTCAATCAAACAAATCGGGAACTTACTCAATTAAATCTTTTTGTCAACCGCCTCATGATTCTGATGCAACCAATGGTCATGCTGATTTTTAATTTAACTTCAGTGGCAATTGTCTGGTTCGGGGCAAAATTAATTAATACTGATAATCTTTCCATCGGAAATATGATGGCCTTCATGCAATATGCGATGCAGGTTATTTTCGCTTTTTTAATGCTTTCCATGGTATTTATCATGATCCCGCGGGCTGCCGTCTCCGGTGATCGCATCGCTGAAGTATTGGATACAAAAATTAAAATTAAAAATCCAAAATCAGCAAAGAAATTTACTGCCACCCAAAAAGGTGTAGTCGAGTTTAAAGATGTTTTCTTTAGTTACCCCAATTCTGATGAACCAGTACTCAAAGCTATTACTTTTACAGCTTTACCAGGACAAACTACTGCCTTTATTGGCAGTACTGGTAGCGGAAAATCTACATTAATTAATTTGATTCCAAGATTTTTTGATGTTTCTGCTGGGCAAATTCTTATTGACGAAACTGATATTAGAGAAGTAACCTTGAAAGCATTGCATGATAAAATCGGCTATATCCCTCAAAAAGGAATACTTTTCTCCGGGACTATCGCAGACAATATCAAATATGGCGCCCCAGACGCCTCAGAAAAGGCTATGACAGAAGCAGCGGCAATCGCTCAAGCTGAAACTTTTATCAATAAACTCGAGGATAAATTTAATAGTAATATTGCTCAGGGAGGCGCCAATGTTTCCGGAGGTCAAAAACAACGCTTAGCAATTGCCAGAGCGATTATTAAAAAACCTGAAATATATATATTTGATGATAGTTTCTCAGCTTTGGACTTCAAAACTGATGCTGCATTACGTAAAGCCCTGGCAAAATCAATCAAAAATACTACAGTATTAATTGTCACCCAAAGAATTAGTACCATTCTCAATGCCGACAAAATTCTGGTACTTGATGAAGGAAAAATCGTCGGAGAGGGGACACATCTGGAATTGATGTCCAATTGCAAAGTATACCAGGAGATTGCTGCATCACAATTATCCTCTGAAGAATTGGCCAAAGAAGCAAAACGCCTTACCAATAGTCAAAGAAAGGGGGATCCATCATGAACGAATCCAACTCAAAATTTAAACCGACAAAATCTACACCAATCATGCCAATGCGTGGCCCAGGATCCATGATGCAAGGTGGTGCCAAAGAAAAAGCCAAAAATTTCAAAGGAACGATGAAGAATCTACTCAAATACCTCCAACCTTACAGAATTTCTATCCTGGTAGTAGTAATTTTTGCTGTAGCCAGTACAATATTCAGCATTGTCAGTCCTAAAATTCTCGGTAATGTCACCAATCAGATCGTAGATGACTACATTAAAATGAAAGTATATGATCAAATTAAAGCAAATTTACCTGCCAATACTCAAATTCCACCAGGTACCACTGGAGCACAGTTCATTGCTGAAGCGCCAGCTGCACTGATAAATAAAATTCCAGCAGATAAACTGGAATCAATCAAATCACTTGATCTGAGTAAGAAACCTGGAATTAATTTCCAAAAAATTAGCAACACTATTTTGATGTTAATTGGTCTCTATTTATTAAGTATGATTTTCGGAAACATTCAAAGCTGGATCATGACCAATGTTTCCCAGAAAGTAACATATAAATTTCGTCAAGACCTTTCCCAGAAAATAAACCGCATGCCACTAAAATATTTTGATACTAAGACTTTTGGCGAAGTGCTCAGTCGTGTCACCAATGATGTCGACACCATCAGCCAAAACCTCAATCAAAGTATGACGCAAATTATCACTTCCATCACAATGGTTATTGGAATTTTAATTATGATGCTCACTATCAGCTGGCAATTGACAATTGTGGCTTTGTTGGTTTTACCATTAAGCTCCGGGTTTATCATTACATTATTAAAAAGTTCACAAAAATATTTTATTCGCCAACAAGCTTCGCTAGGTAGCATCAATGGTCATATTGAAGAAATGTATGCCGGGCACAATCTCGTCAAAGTATACAATGGAGAAACAAGAGCAATTGCTAAATTTGATCAGATTAATGGTGAACTTTATCATAGTGCCTGGAAAGCTCAATTTCTCTCCGGTCTAATTTTTCCAGTGATGAACTTCGTTGGAAATCTTGGATATGTAGGGGTTTCAGTAGTCGGTGGTTATCTCGCTGTTAAAAAAGTGATTAATATTGGCGATATTCAAGCTTTTATCCAATACGTCCGCCAATTCAATCAACCAATCATCCAAACTGCAAATATTGCTAATGTCTTACAATCGACTGCTGCAGCGGCGGAACGTGTTTTTGAATTCCTTGCAGAAACAGAGGAAATAGCAGAAAATCCCAATCCAGTTCAATTAGAAAAAGCATTAGGTAATGTTAGTTTTGAAAATATTAAATTTGGTTATGACCCTAAAAAAGTAATCATTAAAAAATTTAATGCCCAAATTAAAGCTGGTCAAAGAGTTGCTATTGTAGGTCCGACAGGAGCAGGAAAAACTACTATTGTCAATCTTCTCATGCGCTTTTATGATGTCAACCAAGGGGCAATTAAAATTGATGGCATTGACATTCGTGATCTCCGCCGTGCTGATCTCAGGAAACAATTTGGCATGGTACTTCAGGATACCTGGCTTTTTAGTGATACTATCAAAGCAAATATTAAATATGCCAAACCAGATGCTACAGAGGCAGAATTAAAAAGAGCAACTAAACTGGCTCATGTGGATCATTTTGTCAGGTCACTTCCCGGAGGCTATAATATGAAAATTAATGAAGATGCAGATAACATTTCCCAAGGTGAAAAACAACTTCTGACAATTGCCAGAGCAATGCTTGCCAACCCGCCCATGCTCATTCTCGATGAGGCAACTAGTTCAGTTGATACACGTACCGAACTATTGATCCAAAAAGCGATGGATAACTTAATGCAAGGCAGAACCAGCTTTGTCATTGCCCACCGGCTTTCGACAATCCGCAATGCTGATTTAATTCTAGTCATGAAAGACGGTAGTATTGTAGAGCAGGGGACACATAATTCACTTCTCAAACAAAAGGGCTTTTACGCAGAACTTTATAATAGCCAGTTTGAGGAATAGAAAAAAGTAGCAAGTAGGAGGCTTACCGTGCTTTCCAAACCACTTCCTTCGCACCTTCTAGCTGATTAAGATAGCGGGCTAACGTAAATAACCAGTCAGATAAACGATTGACATATTGCATGATCGCTGGAGCGACACCTTCGACATCAGTAAGCGCGACCAGTTCATGCTCAAAACGACGACAGACACTTCGCGCGATAAAAGTATCGCATGCCGCCCGAGTACCACCCGGTAAAATAAAGTTTTTCAAAGAAGCAAGTTTACTTGTCCAGAGGTCAATTTCCGTTTCTAATATTTCTACTTCAGCAGCGGAAAGCAAATAGTCAGATTTTTCTGCCACTGCATGATCCATCATCAGATAAGCCCCAATTTTGAAAAGGATTTCCTGTTCGCGCTGCATAATTTGATTCAATTCAGAATTTTCTAGATATGAATTAATCAATCCCAGCCAGGAATTAAGCTCATCTAATGTACCAATTACAGCAATTTTTTGAAATGATTTCCGGATTCTGGTCCCACCAAAAGTACCTGTTTCTCCATGATCACCTTTTTTTGTATAAATTTTCATATGTAAACTAGTTAGAAGCTAAAGTTAAAAGCTAATAGTTAACAATTTTACCCAACATCTTAAGCTAAAAGCCTACCAGCCTATGGCTGAATCTGTTATCTTCTAACTTTTAACTATTAACTTCTTAATAAACTTAAATAATTCTTTGACACTATCATAATCAAAAGAAGAGGTTAATAATACCGGCTTTCCAGTCTGTTTAGCAAGTTGTTTTTGAATTTTAATTGCAGCTTCCTCAGCAAGGATATCCTTTTTATTGAGAATTATTACTTCCGGTAAATCACAAAGTGCTGGATTAATTTTAACTAATTCTTCCCGAATTAATTGATAATCTTGAAATGGTTCAGAATTTTCCAGACTAATAAAATGAACAACTAAACGCGCTGAACGGGCATGTTTCATGAAATTGGAACCTAATCCTTTTCCAGCACTAGTGCCTTCAATCAAACCTGGTAAATCCATGAGGATCAAACCACCAGCATTGGCAAGATTGGGATGTAATGTAGTAAAAGGATAAGGCGCAACTTTTACGGTGGCATTTGTTAAAGCATTAAGCATACTGGACTTCCCGGCATTGGGAAGACCAATAAAAACCACATCTGATTGCAACTCCAAGTCCAGCATCAACATTAATTCCTGCCCTGGTTTCCCAGGAGTAGTTTTGCGTAAAGTCGCTACCTGACCACGTCGAAAAAAATAATTACCCAAACCACCACGACCACCCTTAGCCAGTAACACTTTTTCATCATGTTTAGAAATTTCCGCAATTTGATTACCCTCCAAATCAGTAACGATTGTTTTTAAAGGAACCTGTATTACTAGATCAGTACCACCTTTTCCTGTTTTATTATTATCACTGCCACGATCACCCACTTCTGCCTTATAGTCACGCTCATACTTTAGTTTAGAAAGATCATGAAGATTAAATGAACCCTGAAAATAAATATTACCCCCATCACCGCCATTACCACCCGAGGGCATACCTACTTCATTAAAATGAATATGGCCGTTACCGCCACGACCAGCTTTGAGATTAATACGAAGTTTGTCAATTAACATAATTCAGTAACTAAAAGGTAGAAAATAAAGTAGCAAGTTGAAAAAGGTAGCTGGTATCTAGTATCTGGTAGCTAATTCATTACGAAATACTAAAAGTATCAAATAGCCTAAACGTCATTCCGGAAATTAGATTTTCTTAATCGTAGTTTAGAAAATCTTGCTGTCCGGAATCTAACGTAATACTAATTCAAACTTCATTCCTGTCTCCCGCCTACTGTCTACCAACTACCGTCTCTACTTTCCTCCGCCAATAATTTTATCTAAAAAAGGAATTGCAAAAGGAAGGCTAAAACTATTGGAAAGATACAATCCGACTATCAATAATACCACACCTAGCAAGAAGAAGATGATAATCATAATAATCATTTTGGTCATACTCCCTTTTGCAGGTTTATTTTCATTTTTTTGTGCATTGAGCGGTGGCAATGTATTTATCTGTGGGCTATTTAGAGGAGTAGTGACAATTGCTGGTCCTGATTGTTCAGTAAATTGTGATTGTAGTGCACTACTGAGGTTATTTGTCACCACTTGTGGCTGTGGAGGAAGATTGGTAACTACTTGAGGAACAACTTGAGCAGGTGCAATTGTATTTATGGTTGGATTATTGAGAACATTATTAGGTACTACAGGACTATCATTTATTAATGGAGCAGGAGTAGGATTATATATACCGGCAGCAGTATTGGAATCTGCTATCAAATCAGAAAGTGAAGGTCCGGCAGTTACAATTATGGGACTAGGAATAACAGGTGCTGTAGCAGGGCTGCCAACTGGTTGTGGTGATACCATATTATCTGAAGCAAAATTATTTTGCTGATGCACTACTTTATTTAAACCAGTATTGACCTGTTCATACGAAACTACAGGCGGTGCTACAGGGATCACAGGCTCAGGAGTAGCTGGAATAGCAGAAATCGGATTAAGATCAGGTAAGATTTCCACAGTCTGACTAACAGGAGTGGCTGACAAATCTGGACTAACTGAAACAATCGGTGTCACTGGTGCATTTAAACCAGCTAAACTTTCAATCGGAATATTATTGGGACCAAGATTTGCTGTAACTGGACTAATATTTGTAATTTTCCCCAAAGACTCCAATCCCGGAACTACCGCACCACTTGAAGGGACTACAGCGCTAGCTGCCAAATCCGGAAGCGGTGTATTAGCAACTACAGGAACAGGAGCATTATCTCCCAAACTGGGAATATTATTAACTGGTGCAACTGGAGCTGTAGTAGGAACAACAACTGTGGGAGTTATATTCTCCACAGGGGCACTATTCATTACATCATCGATCAACTGTGCTTTTTGATTAGTATCACCTGCCACACTTGCCTTTATCGGGGTAGTAGCCCCGCTATTATATGGTGGCATAGTTTGATTCAAACTGGGAATATTACTAGTCAAATTCGCTGCTACAGGATCAATTACCGGTGGCATATTTACAGCTGGCGGTGTCGGACTAGCTGGATTAAGATTGCTATTATTCACAGCAGAACTATTTAAATCTAGAGGTGTACCCATGGCAGTTAGAAAAAAAATATATTCATTAATAGTTTACAGGAATGGTGACAAAAAACAAGTGGCAGAAAAGTACGAATTATTTCAAATTGCATAATTCTTCCAGTTTCCATATTCCAGTATTTCTCTCTAGCTAAAATTTTTCAATTAATTTAGAATAGTTTAAGTATTGAAAATTTCCTTTGCAAAGTATTGATTTTACGGAAAAAATGTTATAATTATTTAGTTAATTTGCACTATATGTCAAATAAGGATGAAGAACAATCTCCTCTATTTCCAACAGTAGCTATAGCTGATCCCCCAGATTCCACAGATTCCAATCGAAAACCTCCTGAAAATTTCAAAGGAGATGCTACCGCCATCCCTCCCGAAGAGCCTCGGCGGTATGATTCTGCTAAAATGCTTGAAGCACATCCTGACTTGAAAGAATTACAAAAACAACTCAAAAGTATCCAAATTTTACTGCTTTGTAAGAAAGATAGTAATAAAATTCCTGAATCAATCGGAAATTTATACAATAGAATTTCAGATCCCAATGTTGCTCTGGATAAATTTCTTACTTTGGCTACATCTATAAAACAAACAAAAGAAAAATTTAAACCAAAAGATTTACAAAAAGCAGAGAAAATCGTAGATCAATTTAATGATATATTAGATATAAATGCCCTTACTGCTTTATATGAAAATTCGACTATGATTCGCCACACAGGACTTCATAAGACAGATATTATAAATATTGATACGGCACTCAAATCAATTCTCCCTCCGGAAGACCCTGGGGTTGAACCAATTAGAGAATTATTATTAGCTGTAGGAGATAAATTTAAGGAATCAAAAGAATCATTTTTATCCCAAGCTATTCTTCTTCCAATTTTAAAATTCACTTTACAAATCCGAAGCCTAATTGGAAATATCGACAAGGTTGGTATGACCGAATTGATACAAAAGAATGGATTGTTAACACCTTCTCAAAAGAATGCATTATTATTTGATTTACAATTAGTTACAGCACCAAAAAAATTCGCTAAACCAGAAAGTAAAAATTATTCTGTACCTCCAGAATCAAAACAGGAAGCTAAAAGTCCAATAGCTAATAATAATCCTCCAAAAAAAAAACAACCTGAATCAAAATTGGCTAAAATTGAAAAAGAACTTGAAATTATAAAAGCACCCCCATCTAAGTCTACTGTGTCTTCAGTTGAAGAGTTTTTTGCTAATACTCAATCACCGGAAACAAAAGCAGTCATTCCTGTAGAAAAAGCTCTCGCTGGTGAAACAAGAAAATTATTACGGCTTATTAGTGAAGCAGAACAAGAAACTCTTCAAAAACTTTCTCCAGAAGAAAAAAATATTATTTTTGTACGTGAAATTTTACAACATAATTTACTTTTTTCTACTAAAGAAGAAAGAGAACAAGTCTACCGAGATTTACGTAAAATTCTCTTCCACGAAACTTCTACAGATGCTCAACCAGTTGAATCTACTGATTTCAATCATTTTGATAATACCCAGGATAGACTGGAAGAACATTTCGTAGAAAAACAACAATCTATCCGTCATAAACAATTACATTACCTACTGATCGCAGCGAAACAAACTCATTTCGAAAAGGTTCATGATATTGAAGCTTTATTGAAGCAAGACATCATAGAAGCAGAACAAATATCTCCACTCGATCAAGCTATCCGTGAAAAAATTCAAGAACAAAGCAAAGAAGATCCTGAATTAGAAAATGATATAAACATTGCTTTTCGAAATACTTTTCTGGATAAATTAGCGAACTCAAATACACCTGCTGAGATTATTACTGAATTAAAAAATAAAGACCTATCAGAATTATCTCTTTCTGTTACCAGTGAAGGCTATTTTGAATTGGATTTTTCTGGAATAGATTCACGTTTACTAATTGCCAAACTTACCCAAGCCAGAAATGCAAAAAATGAACTTGTGAGTGAAAATGTCGGTACTGATTACCAAGCAGAAATTTTGCCGAGTGCTGCTACAAATTTTGATGTCATTCTTTTAAATACTAAAGGTAAAGATACTGATGCAATCTATAGACAAAACATTCTCAGAGAGCATGAAATCATGCACTGCAAACAAAATGAGATTTTACAAATTGACTTAAATAGACTAGAAACTAGAATTACCAACACCCTATTTCGAAAAATTCTAACCAAAAATCACCTTGAAAATATCGATATAAAATTATTTCGTAAACAATTTCACAATATAAAATTAGTTCAAAGAAATTTAGTTGCCTATTTACGAGATCCTCTAGCAAACAACATTCCAAATGAATTATTAAAATATACTTCTGACATAAAAGCACTATCTACTGATACCAAAATCCAAACATATCTCGGTTATTATGAGAATCGTAAAGAAACCATTTTACAACATAGTCAAATTCTTGATGAAACAGCTACCAAACTTCATACCTGGGATCGAAAGTCTAACTTTACACTTGAAGATGCCGGCTTAAATTTTTATTACGAAAATGATATTCGTATGAAAATGGCTTTAGAAAAATTAAACATCAAAGATTTTGATCCTACCAATCCTGACCCCAAGCATTTGAAGGCTTTACAAGAATATCGAATAAATCTTTTCAATCCCAAAGATCCGGCACATATTGCTATTCTATCTTTAATCCGCTTTATCAATGATAATAAAGCAAAATTTGATGATGAAACTCAAATTATGCTTTCAGATATGGTAAACGGTAAAGATATGCCTTTCTTGAACTTAAATACAATTTCACAATTAATTGAAAGTTTCAAATTATCCAATCACACGATAAATTTTGAAAATATTAAGCAACTAACTCTCAAGCAAATAGAGACACTGATGCAACTTGGTTTAAATCAGGACTTTCCTTTAGAACAAGAGACTGTTTTATGTAATCTTTTTTCACCAGACAGCCAGGGTGCAGTTGAGTTACCTGATATTGCTACAGAACGAATGTCAGCAGATAAACATTTACTGTCTGTCCAGAATGGAAATAAACTTGATAATACAACAAAACCTTGGGTATACAGTGCTTCCAGCGTCCGTCAAATGGCTTATGCTGTACCAGAATTATCTGGAAAAAATATCAAGCCACACTGGAATCCTTGGAAAGTAAATCCAAATTTTCCGCAAATGCGTAAATCAGTTTTTTTTGGATTAATTCCCGTACCTGGAACTGGATTTGCAGGTGCACAAAGCTGGCTCCAAGCTTTTCCTGGCATCGCAAAATGGGCAGAGTCTCCTTTGACAGAAGAACAGAACTTCTTTGGTAAAGGTTTACTCCCTTTCGCATGGGGTAAAAATAGAAAAATTGTTGATAAATTTATTAAATATGTCCCAGGATTACAAACATTTACTGAAAAACATAATATAAAACCTTATAAAAATCATCCCTATTTAGATCAATATCTTTCATTAGAACGTAAAAATATTGAAGAACATATTGCCACAGCCTTGAAAGGAGTTATGAGTTTACAACAATATGGCCTTTCTACAAATCAACTTTTTCAAATTCTTGCAGAAATTGGTGGCTTTACTCCAGACTATTATCGGGGGACACCAGAACAATCTTTTTCTTCATGGAAAACTGATAATGATGAACTTAGAAACAATCCTGCTCTCTACGAGTTTTTAATCAAAAGTGAAGGCATGGATCCAGATCAAATAAGCTTCCTGAAAGATGGAGATAGCTTAACACCTCTAGGAGCTGATGACCACTCACTTGAGGCGACATTTGATCTAAAGGGAACAAATGTCAAAATCAAAAAAGGAACAATGACTGACAGTTTGCTTTCCATTATGGGTGAACTTACTTCTATGTTTGCAGAAGAAGAACAAACTAAGCTACCACCAGGCAAAGGAACAGAGCATGATTTTTATCGCTTTAAAGGTGAAGTAGATCGAATTGGACATGCTATGATGCGAGAAGATAAAAAACTAATTGATAAAGGTAAGGACAGCAGAGGTAAACGTTATACAATTGCCGATTTAATAATCGAAATTAAAAATACTGACCGGATCGGTTTTCTTGATGAAGATTTATGGGAATCTCCAGAATATCAAAATCTAACAGATGACGAAAAAGAAAAAGCAGGACGAACAAGATTTAAGGAAGGAACAAGCAAAAAAGAGATCGCAGCTGACTTCAATAAAAATGAACGCGCCAATCCAAGAAAATATATCTGGATTGGAGAAAAAGATCCAGATGATCTTGATAAAAATCGTTTCCTTGTAGAAGATGCCCGTCGTTTCGTGGCGCAATTTTACCTGGCCAAATCTTATCGTACATTAGAACTTGGGCTATATGGTAATATTGGCAGTATTGATATCAAAAAAACTGCTGCCGGTGAAACTACTTTTAATCTCAATCATCAACTTTTCAAAACAGCAAATGATTATCTTGAACAGGGATATCCTTCAATCACTACTGATCCAAAATTTGCAGAACTGACTGCAGTCGGTCCCATAATTATCTTTGCAAATGGAGCTATCTCCAAAGAGGATTTAATTAAAATTTATAAAGAAACCTCTCCCTGGTTAAATGATCTTGAAATTTCAGAAATTATTTCAAATCAAATACCAGCAGGAGAAGATGGTGAAATAAAAGATTTTAAAATTTTTCATAAAGACGCACGACGATATGGAAAAAATGTTACTATGGGTGGATTTGAAATCCCAATTGACTCCATCGAACGATTTAGTCCGGAGTTACTAAATCGCTTATGGGGAGAAATCAAAAATCATGAACAAGAAGATGGCTCAAATATTAGACATATTGACAAATATGGTGCCGGAGGAATCATTTATCAGTATTACGACTGGTATGATGAAATAATGCAAAGTGCAAGAATGTGGACCACCTTTCAACTACGTAGTCGTGAAGTAGATATGCTCCGTGAACAATCTGATCTTTTTCAAGATGCCTGGGGTTCGACTATTAAACTAGATCGTGCAGCAAGACTATCTACCTTGCTTGCTTCAATGTTTGTAGCTAATCCAGTAGTTTCCGGTGCAATGATTTTAGGCACTATTGGCTGGTCACTTTTCATATCTGACCGTTGGAAGCAAAATGAAGCGAATTGGAAAGCCAAACTTAAAGAAACTGAAATTATGCTAAAAAATTTTTTTCAAGAATCCGAAACTTGGGGTCAATTTGGTGATAAACAATTTAATACAACTGTATTAAAATATATGTTTGGTGAAACCAAACGTATCAGAGCTATGTGGAAAGGACTTTACAACAAAAATGCCAATCCAGTCAAAACTGGGTATATGAATAAAGCTCTCAGTAGTTTCTTTGGTAGTATTGGTACTGTTGCTGCCTAATTTTTAACCAAATAATATGATATTCAAAAGTCCTACAATTATTAAATTTCTTAAAAAAAACTTTGGTTTTACTGATACTCAAATACGGATATTACAACTGCAATATATGGAACAGATGGCAAAAATTTATTTAAATTCCGTATACAAATTTCTTGAAAAAACTAATGATATAGAAAAATTAGCAATGCTGAAAAATCTTACAGATCATATGGATGAAGGTGACTTTTATGAAAATATGCAAAATATTATGGATAAGATTACAATTGAAATACAAACACATCCAGAAATTCAGTCTGCTTTTGATAAAGAGCTCGCTGATTATGATGATATCTTACAAGAAGATTTAGTAGCTAACCTTAGCCAGGAACAATATCAGGAATTGATGACAGCGGGAATAGAAGAATTAAAGTTTATTGAAAAAAATGAAATTGAAGATAATAAAATAATCCAAAAAGCTACTGCTGCTCAAAATTTCAATTAACCCCCAAAAAAACACTTCTTTATTGCATTGGTTTTTAGAAACTTTTATACTAAGGTAATACCTTAAATATCTATACTATGCTAAGTCAAAAAATCATCCAGCTCACCCATAAAATTATTAATAGAAAAACAATTTTGTGGATTCTTACTATTATAATTTCCTTTGGATTTGTTGCCTCTGTTGTCAGTCTCAATACAAATGCTGCTACACCAGAAACTGCAGCCAAGGTTTATTATAACTCATCTGGTGGTGCAATCGAAACCATTCTTGAAGGTTTACCAAATCCCATTATCGGTCATTATCAGGAGACAGAAAAAATAAACTGGACAGGATCTACTAAAGAACAACAATTAATAAAACCAGGAGCACTTCACTATCTAGCTTCCTATCAAGCTTCATTATATCAAGCACCTCCAGCCAGTGGTATTGTTTGGGCACAAGATCAAGTCAATAAAATGAAAGGAATTGATAACCTTACAGTTTATGCAGCTACTGACCCATCACAAACTTCACTTTATTATCCAGGACAAGGCTACAATCTTTTACGACCAGTTATGGTTCTTTGGCAATGGATTAGAAATATTGTCTATTTCATTTTCATTATTATTATGATCGTGATTGGTTTAATGGTCTTATTTCGTACCTCACTAGGAGGACAAACTTTGGTCACAATCACCAATTCATTACCTGCAATGCTCTGGGCAATTCTATTAGTTACAATTAGTTATCCCATTTGCGGATTTGCAGTGGATATGATCTATATTGGTTCCGGGTTTATGCAAAGTATTATGATCACAGGGCCCAATGCTCCTGGTAAAGAATTTCTTAATAGTAATTTTATTGATAGCATAATAGTCTGGGGCAGTCCCAATGGAAAATATAAAGATGTCAATTACCTGCAACCTGATGATGCGGAAATGAGCATTTGGTCTATTTGGGCTACCTCCAACTCAGGAGTTTGCGGTGATGCTGATTGTAAAGAAATTTCTATCATTCCGGATGCACTTGGTAATCATCCAGTATTCTCATGGTTTTTAGCCCCAATCAAAACTATGCAATTAGTATCCGGAACATCAGGTGGTAATACCTTAATGGTCTTGTTTCTTGCAATAGCAACTTTTCAGGCATCAGTGAAAATTCTTTGGGCTTTATTAAAAGCATGGGCTACTTTGATACTGGCGCCTATTTGGTCGCCTGTTATCCTTATGGCTGCTGCAATCCCTGGAAATTCAGGAAAAACTCTTAGCTCATTAATAAGAACCTTAGCAACTGCAAGTCTGACTTTTGTTGCCATCTATGCTACCTTTCTTTTCATGGTAGTTGTAGGACAAAGTACCAATTTTACTGGTTCATATAAATCAATTGGAGAATTATCATTTATGCCTCCACTGCTTGGCTATGGATATGATCAAACTGGTATTGGCGGTACTAATCTTGTTAAAACTTTATTAATTTTTGTTTTATTTATGTTCGCGCCTACAATTCCTGATTTGGTAGCCAGCATTATCAAACCACCACCATTAAGTGAATTCTTAAAACAAACAGGTAGAAATATTCAATCTGGTGTCAGCAAACCTAAAGAGTGGTATGACTCCCGAAGAAATAATAAAAAATAATAATGTATGAACACACTAGACGAAAAAATTCATAACTTACTTATTCTTGAAAAAAATCTGGTAAAAACATTTGGGCCAAAGGTATTAAATTATATTACAGTTTTTGATCCGGATATTGATTTTCAAATCAATTTTCCCAAATTAAATGTAAACAGCAAAAATCTTTTAGAAACATTTAATTCAAAAACGCTGGAGTTGCTAAAAATGACCGGTATTACACCGGAAATAAATGGTAGTTCATTACAAGAAAATTATCTGCAAATTTCCAAAGAATTGTATACTACCCGATTTGTGCAAGCACGGCTTCTTTTTGCAGAATATTGTCTAGTAAGAATTCGCAGTAAAATGGAAATGCAATTAATTACAAATTTTCCCAATTTAGACCTGCCACAAAATACATTTACTATAGAAAAAGAGGATCTTATTCCCCCTGATGAATTTGGGAATGTTGATACACAATCGTTGATTACAAACGAAAAAAATTCGCACCTTATTGCCAATACTCTAAGTACCATTGGCAATCTGGAAAATGTCTCTCGAAAATTATTGCAAGATCTTGACCAAATCACAATAAAAGGAATGACACCATTTATGTATAAAGAACAACTATTGCTTTTAAATGAAGATTTAGCAACGCATTGTTTAGAATATTTTTCCAGTTTTATATATTCTTATTTAGAAAAAGGATTGACCCCAACAAATGCAAAAGCAAATATTTGTAGCTTTTATCAAGAACAATTCGTACTAAACCCAAATGATTATCCTGTAACCTTAACAAAATTTATCGAGGAAATTAAAATAATTTTACAAACAAATCTATTAAAAATTCCTGATATTTATCCGGAAACAAAACAAGTTTTATTTTCCGATTATTTAGATTTAGTAAAGTTATACATCCAAGAAGGCTCTTTCTTGCCTCAAACATATTTTAAAATCAGTTTTCAAGAACCTGATCCAGAAAATATTCTTGAAAAACCTTATCAGTTAATAATTGCTGCGTTTTTAATAAATGATGATGGCGAAATTGATAAATATCCAATAGAAACTTATGGAGTTGAACTTACTACAGCTGCAAAGAGTCTCATTTTTGAGGCAGTAACAAATAATCTAATCAATCCTTTATACACCATTGAAAATTATTTAGAAATTAAAAACTGATGGCAACAAATCGTTATGCAATCCCTTTGAGAAATGATGCTTACAAAATCTTTAAGCAAAAATTTTTTGATATGCGTAACCCTTTTCAATTTTCATTTAATTTGAGACAACTTAAGCAATTACTAAGCTGGGCTTCCCCCAATGGAAAATCAAAATTATATCTTAAACTCCATCCCTATCGAGTTCCTAGACATGATGTAACCTTACTAAATAATAACCAAACGCAATATAAAGCAAGTTTAGTAAAACGTTTAAAAGCTTACTTAAATGATGAACGCGTTCAAAAACTTTCAGATGATAGGAAAATTAACATGCGTTATTTACTAAATAATAAAAATATCGAAGCATTCCAAACTTTACTTCAATGGTCTTCGTATTTTAAAAAAGGGGAAACAACTAGTAAAGGTGATCTTAAAAAAATGTACGCTGAATATTTGGGTATCAAAGATAAATATCCACCAATATCTCTATCCGATGATTATGCCGTCAACAATCAAAAATTATTGGATAACATGCTTGCCAATGTATATGCAGACTTTTCCCATGGTGATGAAAATGAACCAATTGATAATTATGGAGCACATTATATTTTAAATGAAGAACTTAAAAGACTTCGTAATAGAAATTTTTTTGCTGAGAGTTGGGCACGTTATAAAAGGAGAGAAGATGAACGCTTAAATCTTAGAGCTAGACAGGCTGCAATTAAATCTCAAAAAAAAGACTTGGCCTTAGAAAAGGCAAAAATTGAAAAACAATATACCGAAGCTAAACAAGCAGAAATGCGCCAACAAATCGAAAAACTACAAAAGGAAGGTGATGCGGCCAAGGGATTATCCTCAACAGCGTCAAACCCCTCTGGAGCAAACACTACTACTCAATATGAAAACTCGCAACCAATTGAAGTTACACCCGGTTCTGCAACTGACTTTAACGTAACACAAACTTAATATAAAAATGGCAAATACAACTGCATTAACAATTAAAAAGATTGAAGGTTTATCTATACCTTTAGAAGCAATAACAATTACTCCTGGTTCCTTTCCTGGCCTACTTCATATCCGCATTGCTCCAGAAGTAATCATTCCACCTGGAGATACCTACGTAAAAATATCTGCAATTGATCCAGAAGGAAATGAAAATATCATAAACTTTGAATTACATAATTCTACTGGAAAAGCTCCAATTGTCCAAGGAGATATAAAACTCCAAATCAAACTTGGTGAAATAATTAATGTTCCTGTTTCCGCATCTGATCCGCAAAACTTACCTCTCAAATATTCTATCGACCCTACTAACAAGCCAGCATGGATCGAAATAGCACCTGATAGTAATATTATTAATGGGCAAGCCATAGAGGCGGGGACTTCATATTGTATAATAATCGTTGACAATGGAGTAGAAAAAACAAAAGTTCAATTAACAATTGAGGTAGAAGATGCTGATCTTAGACCAATTATCAAAAAAATTCCCAGTGCAGAAACAACCAAGGTAATTGTTGATAACCCCAATTTTTCTTTTCAAATTGAAGCAGACAATCCATTTCCCAATACTGATTTGGAATATTTGATCCTTGCTGATGAAGATTCTGACTGGTTAAAAATTGATACAGAAAGTGGTGTACTTACTGGTATCCCAAAAACAATTGGCAGAGTCATTGCTACAGCAATTATTAGCAATAGTCCAAATAGCAAACGAATGGTTGATTTTGATTTAGAAGTTATTGCAGCGCCCGAAGGCGACCAAACTGATCCTGCACTGGCACCAGAAATATTACATGTACCAGAAGAAGATATTGAGCTTGGTAGCAATTGGGGAGAGCAAATTTTAATAAATAATCCGGATGAAGAAACAGCATGTACCTTTGAATTTACTGATTTTAATGATGAAAGTTGGATCAAATATGATAATCGTATTGGATTTATTTATGGAACTCCTTTAAACACAGGAACCTTATCCGGTAAAGTTACTGTCAGTAATAAACATGGAGCAGTTTCTCAAAATTTTTCAGTTAAAATTATTTCTAAAAAAAGTCTTCTCCCGGAAATCACAAGATATCCAGATGAATCAATCACCATTTATGCCCGCGAGTCTTTCGTTTTTCAAATAAATGCAACAAATCCGCTTATTGGTGAAAAAGAAAAATTAAAATATACACTTGATAAAGACGAATCATCACGCTGGCTATTTATCAATCAAGATACTGGTCGAATGGATGGTATTCCTCCAAAACCAGGAAAAATTTGGGCTGTTATTTATGTAATTAATAGTAAGGGACAAAGTAAACAAGAAATTTCACTTTTAATCCAGGAAGCAAGAAGTGCCGATGTCAAATTTAAACCAATTCTCAACCCAGTCACCATTTATGCTGAAGCTGGAAAGTATTTCAAGACTCAAATAAATGTTAGAAATCCGGAAGCAATTACCAGTCAAAAAAATTTAACTCCTCCATTGATTTATATTTCAATAAAAGATGCACCTAATGATATTAATTGGCTTAGTGTATATCCGAGTATTCATTTAATCACAGGTCAATATAAGGATCCAGTAGCTAAAGGCAAAAGAAAAGAGTTTGTATTTACTCTGGTAGCAGATAATGGAAGTGCAAGAGCAACCACGAGTTTAACTATCTGGGTGATTTCCAGATTAACCAATATAAAGAAACCAAAAGATCAAAGTAAAGAACATGATGTATTAAAACGAAGAGAGCTGGCAATTATCAAAGCAATTGCCACAGGTAATCCCTTCATTTTAGCGGGTATGCCGAAAATAATTACACCCAGTTATATTGAAGAAAGCAAACAATGGGCTAAAGGGAAAATTCGGGAAAAGAAAGCTGCACTTGGATACTGGGCACTGGACAAGTTTGATCAGCATATTTTTAATCCTGTAAATGAATGGACTACCTTTCATATTAAGCAACCTATCCAAAAGAAAATCCAAAAAATTAAACTAAATATCGGAAAAGGGATAGTTAATTTAGCACGAGATCGTAAATCAGGTTTTCGCCCGATATTTGTTTTCGCCAGAAATGTAAAAAGAAAAAAGAAAAAAGCTGGTTTTGTAAAAGCTTTAATTTCAGAAATCCTTAAAAGAAGTGTAGAGGGTCTTTTAAAATTTGCGGTCAAAGCAATAAGATTTGCTTCCAAAGTAGCTAAATCTATACCTGGCGTCAAACAGCTTTCTAATGCCATAGGAAATTCCAGTACTAGTCAGTGGATGAAACTAAAATTTGAGAAATTTGCCACATCTCCTTTAGGACAAAAAATACTAACAAAATTAAATATCAACAGCCATATTCAAGGCTTAATTTCAAAACTTGATGATGTAGATTTTATTTCCCGAATTGGCGATAAAATTGTTCGAATCAAAAATGGACTAGTAAGTGTTGTTACTTTTACTGGAAATGTATTAAAAACAGTTGGACTAGGATTTAACTTAGCTGGCAATTTGATTTCTAATAAAGCTTTATTGACAGGTGGTCTCCTCGGAGCAGCAGCTTTTGCAGTCACACAGAGTCCAGTTGTAGCAGTTTTATTTACTGGAGCGGGCGTAGGGGTAGGTGCTTATCATAATTTTCTCTCTCAAATGCCGCGAGAACTAAGCCTAGGAAATAGTTTTTATGATAAGTTAAATAATAATGTTGGAAACTTCCAACGTGCAAATGGCTGGGGACAATACAATATGAAAAATATCAACCCCGGAAATATTGAAGAAATTGCAAATAGTCTCAAAGGTAAAACAAGTATTTTTACAAGAAATCAAACTCTCTTTCGTTCGACAAATGCTGGTCTACTAACCGGATCAATCGGTGCAATAATTGGATCTTTCTTCGGTGGACCTGCAGGGGCAATGATTGGAGGAGCTGTTGGTTTTGCCGGTGGTTTTGCTGGACAGATGATCTACGATCGCTATTTTGGAAAAATTATTGCTTCTGCACTTGAAAAACAGGGAGGATTTTTAGCTAAACTTGCCTGTATTCCAAGCACAGTAATTCTAGGGAAGATATTAGGTAATGTCTGGTTAGTCGATCAACTAAGATTAATTGATAAAGTTTATCATGGCGACTTTGCCCGTTATCTTAAAGATAACTGGTCTAGCGCTAATATTTTTGCTTTGGCTATGAACTCACTTGGTGCCTGGGGATATCTTCAATCTTCAATGCAAATTGGAAAATACTTCGTGACTGTAGCTGCTGAGAAGTTGCTAGGGGCAGCAGTAGGCGGAGGATTGTTAGGAGCTGCTTTTACCTTTGCAACAATGGCTGGATCATTAATTGGAATGGTTGCAGGCTATTTTATCGGCTCATGGTTAGGATTTGGAACTGGCATAGCTGCGATCACAGGTGCAGCTATAGGTGGAGCAGCTGGAGCAATCGTAGGTACTGCAATTACTGCTGGTGTCATTGGTCTTTCCAGTGGAATACTAGCACCTTTCGTCATTCCGATTGGCTTAGCAATTACTGCAGTTACATCGGCTATAGGATCAGTAATTGGCCAATTTATCGGTTGGAAATGGTTTGATAAAACATTAGGTACAGCCATGAATGGCATCATGACTACAATTAATATTTTTCAAGCTATCTTAAGTATCTCACAAATTATGATGTCTAGGGCAAATTCCGATAGTATCGTTGTATTGATGTTTTCAACTATTTCACTTGTTACAATTTTAGATCAAACAGCCAATCAATCAGGCTCCTCCAATTGTATCGAACAAGGTTCATGTGGTGATCCAGCAGCCTCTGCCACTTTTGATAGCAATAATCAGATCAATCTTGGTTATTACAATATTAAATTATTAAATTCACCCACGGCTAGCTGGGATTATCCATCAATTCAAAAAATTCTTATTATTTTAAAAGAGCTTGATTCTTCCAATAATTTCAATCAGGAAAATCGTCCGATTTATCTTACTCAAGGTAACGATGCCATATTTACTGATCCCAGTTTTATCCTTATCAGTATCGATCTCAATCAGCTTAATGCCAATGTCACTTTGGAAGAACGCTTAGGAGAAGCAATACAAATTAAAAGTGATACTCAGGAAGGGGACAATCCATTACAAAAAACTGCTCAAACGCTACTATAAATAGCAAGAGAAAATTGCAAAATATCTAGTATCTAGTATCTGGTATCTGGTATCTGGTATCTGGTAAAAAATTATAAATACCAAATACAAAGTTGCAATTGGGAATATTCTATTTTTATAATTCTTTTAGATTCCTATATTCTTAGATTCTTATCTATACTCCAGATTCGTTCACCAATCACCGTTTTCACTTCAATTATCACTAGTAGTATTTGAGCTTTCTTCTTCATCAGTATTAAGGGCAATGCCATAATCATCATGTACTTTGGCACCTTCAGTAGCTACCTGAGTATCCATATTTTCTCCATCAGCTGAAATTGGTTTATCAGCTTCAAAATCTTTGAGCCAGGCAGGAATTTCTTCATTAGCATATGAACTAGGCATTTGCATGGCATCACTCGGAGCGCTTGATACCGGAGTACTGGATTCATTAAAGCTTGTCACTTCCGGCGTAGAACTCGTAAATTCACCTGATTCTCCCAATGATTGTTCACCAATTTCAGGAGCAAAAGTACTTTCAGCAATGGGAGCTGACTCTGCCATTTCAGTCGCCGGCATAAAATCCTGTGGCGAAGTATAATTAACTGTCACAGGTATCCCTGCATCTATCGCCGTCGACGATGTCATAGGAGATATCACTTCAGGTTCTTTAGTTTGAGAACTGGATTGTAAAAAAACATTTTGTTTACGTTTATTATTTTGGTAAAAAAGAAACCAGGGAATAAAAAGCATAAGTAATCCTAAACACAAAATTACTGTACCAATAGAAATATTTTTAGTAGTAAAAATTGTCGCAGTAGTTCCGCTGTCTTTAGAAATCAAAACTTTCCAATCTACAGTTTTTTCATTATTATTTGAATCTTTTACCAAAATTGAAAAATCATGAGTGGTAAAACTAAGATCAGATTTTAATATACATGAATACATAGTTTGAGCCAAAGTACAATCAGCCAAGGTTTTTATGTCTTTTTGGTCAATTGTAAAATTTATGTTTGCCGGATCAATTGTGGCATCTTTAGAAGCAAAAATCTCAAGTGAAATATTCGGACGAACATTATTAATGACAGCATTAATTGCCGGACTTTTCACATTGATAGCCAGATCAGTACTAGTAATATCGTCATTCTTAACAGTAAATCTTGGACTAATAACCTCAGATAATACGGCATTATTATCTTCTGCTAAGAGTTTTAAATAATATTGACCTGATGATAAAGTGGTAGTATCCCACTCGAAAGCTGTTTTATTTACTGCTAATTCCTGAATATCATTCCATTGAATCCCGTCACTAGTATAAGATAATAAAAATCTTTTTAAATTTTCACTGGGAGCGATTTGCCATTCTATTTTTTTATTGTCTTTGGAATAAATCGAATAGGCATTGGGTGTAATAAAGGCTAATTCATAAAAAGGCTGATCAGAAATATTGATTATAAATAACTGTTCATCGAAACCACCTTTTCGATCAGTAACTATCACCTGAATCTCATACAAACCTTTGCTTTGCAAACTACCAGTGGATGCTATCAGACCCTGATCAGATGTAATCGTAATAAAATCTGGAGCAATTGCCAAATAATAATAAAGCGGATCATTATCCTGATCTTCCGCAATTATCTGATAACTAAAGGCATTACCTAACTTAATATTCAATGGAGTTGGCACAGAAACAATATGTGGAGCTTTATTATTTTGGGCTACATCCTGGGTAGGCAAACTTGTTTGACCAAACACACTATTCTGGAAAGGAATTATCCATAAAACCAGAATGATAAAAAATGATAAGATAAATAATTTTTGCCTCAAGGAATTAATTTTGGATTAGCTAAAATAGTAGAAACTTGTGTTTGGATACTAGTTAAAGAACTTGTAAGATCATCTCCTGTAATTGGTGTTAAAAAGGCTCTCTTCACCCGTATTCCATCACCCATATTCCAGGATTGTGCTTTACTCAAAGCTTCGACATATGATGCCAAATATGGATCACTTGTCAATTCCTGTTGCATAGAAATTCTGGGATAAATAATCCCTAGCGGACGGTTATTGGCTTTCACTTGAGTATTCAGAGTATGAAGTTGATCAGGTAAAGTGATAAATTTAATAAAATCCCAAGCAGTACTGGCATTAAAAGAAGTTTTGGCCACACCCTGACCCCAATATGTAGCCCAATATAAACGCTGATCACCACCTAATTGTGGCACACCAGCTACTCCTACCTTCAAACCCAAACCATACTGCTGATTGTAATTTAAGATATCGATTAATCTCCAGCTTGGAGCTATATACATTGCCAAATCACCTTCCAGAAAAGCTGCAACATCTTTCTTTTGAGTAGCATTCCAGGTCGGGGTAGTACCTTTAAGAAAATCATTATAAAAAGTAATTGCACCCACTCCATCTTTTTGTGAAGCAAAAATTGCTGAAGTCCCGCTTCCATCAGTCATGGTTACACCATTTTGCATTAATAATAAATTGAGTACATCAAAATAAAATTCAGTATTATTAGGATCTGCTGCCGAAAATCCATAAGGAGATTTTTTAGTGATTTCCTGCGCTTGTGTTTCAAAACGGCTCCAATCATTATCAGGTGTGGTATATCCAGCTGCCTGAAGTTTATCAATATTATATATCACTGCTAAAGCATCCATATACATCGGTAAAGCTACTATTCCATTTCGCACAAAGTCCTGACTAACTACAGGATAAAAATCTGTTAAATCTGTAAGCGGAAAAACTGATTCAGGAGCGCGTGCCAAACTAGTTTCATATTTTCCTGTCCAGGTATTATGAATAGTATAAATATCTGGAATTCTCTCAGCTTCATTTGTTAATAATGCTTCATCTAAACTATTTATATAACCAGTAATATCACCATTTAAACCTTTTTGTTCATATTGGATTTCTACATTTGGATTTGCAGCTTGATAAGCATCAATCAAAGGCTGAACATTTTCTTTTGTCTCAAATAAATTCCACCATACTAAAGTAATTTTTTGATCATTACTTGGAGCTGGTGTAGGAGTAACCTGAGTATTTCCACCAGTATTACTGGATCCACAGCCAGTTAAAGGTAAAATAAATACAATGATAAAAACCAAATAAATACACTTCTTCAACATATTGACGTTATTTTTTAATGATTATATTTTAACTGGATTTATTAAATGATGCAAAAGGAATTGGTAACTAACACAAACTATCTTCTTTGACCAGATAAAAAAAAAACTATACAATAATTAGTAATCATTTAATAATTTTCATGGCTACTAACCTTACCAAATCCATTAGTTTTGCACGTAAAGCTCTAGTTATCTTTATTATTTTTGCTGTACTTTCTTTTGCAGTGCAATGGATTACTATTACCATTACCAAAAAGCCTATTGTCGCCCCACCTTTCACTGTTGAAAACTCAGCATATATCGCACCAAACAATCTATTTGGAGCTTTACCAAAAGTTCCCCTACAATCATTAGAATTAGCACCCAATACAAAAGCTGCCTTTGCCATCTTGGGTAACGCGAAACTTTATCAATTTCCTTCCTCTGCGAATGTATATTCGATTGGATCTTTTCGTGATCGCTTAGGTAATGCAGACCAGGCACGTAAAGTGGCAGAAAAACTTGGTTTTCCTTTTAATGAGACATCACAGCAAGATAGTTTAATGGTCTGGAATAATGGTTCTCTCACTAGAACTTTAAGTTATCATAAAATTCTTCAGGAATGGGAACTCAAAGTAAATTATCAAAAAGATCCTTATACTTCAATTAATATTCCCTTAGATTTTCAAACTAATTATTTGGAATCAGGAAATTCGATTTTAGATCAACTTTTACTAAATACTGGATATTTCAAAGGTGCTACAGCACAAGTTGATCCAATTATTATTAAACCAGATGGTACTTTACAAAGTATGCCTGATTATACTTTAGCCAGATACATGCATATTTATCAATATCGTGCAGTCCAGGCAAGTAGCTTAAAACCAAATTTCAATCCAGCTACAGTAGTCGGACCGCAATATGCTCTAAATGGAGAAGTAAGACGTAGCAATTATTTAGGATCTAGCGCCGAATTTATTATTCAAAGTAGTGGTAAAAATCTAGCTTCTGATCTTGTCTACTTCAGATTCAAAGATTATAGCTACGAAATAGTTGGTACGTATCCCATGCTGGACGTTAACTTAGCCTGGGAAAATATTCAAAATAATAAAGGTTATTTATATTGGCTCAAACTGCAAGATAATGATTACTTTGCACCATATGAACAGCTTACCATTACTGAATTTCGAATTGACGTCAATAAAACAAAAATTATTTATCTGGAGCCAGAAAGTCGTGATGAAAATAATCGCTGGACATTATATCTCCAGCCTTTTTACTATTTTTCCGGAACTGCCTTGACAACTGATGGTAGAAAAGCAGACTTTGCTTTTTTGGTGGATGCACTTAGTCCAGCTTCCTACAGCAACTAATTTTTTGAAAATTTTGATTGCAAAAATATCCCCAGTTAGGTATTCTATTGGAAGACTCCATTTCTTCTTTTCAATTTATGAATTCCTCAAATACTGCTTAGTATATATATTTTGAGGAAACAAAATAATTCTAGGTATTTGCCTAGTTTTATTTTTTTATGAAAATTTAATTTAAATATTTTTTTCCATGAAAAAACTCGATCCTCAAACTAGATATATATTTGTTTCCGGAGGAGTAATGAGTGCAGTAGGTAAAGGCGTTACTGCAGCATCTATCTCATTACTTTTAAAAAAGCATGGATTTACAGTTTGCCCGGTCAAATGTGAAAATAATTTAAATGTCGATTTTGGTACAATTAACCCGATTGAACATGGCGACCCTTTCCTTTGTCATGATGGATTAGAAGCAGATATTGACTTGGGAAATTACGAAAGATTTCTCGACCAAAAGGTCGGATTTGCCAACTTCATGACTATGGGGCAGCTTTATCAAAAAGTAATCAATAATGAGCGTTCCATGAAATATGAAGGTGAAGATGTAGAACCAATTCCTCATGTAGTCGATGAAATTATTAGACGAATCAAGGAAGCAGCTCAAAATAGCCGGGCTGACTTTGTAGTCATTGAATTAGGTGGTACAGTAGGGGAGTATGAAAATAATAATGGACTATACTATGAAGCAGCACGAATTATGGCAATGACTGAATCTGTCGTTAATGTGCATGTCACTTATGTACCTGTACCACCACATATTGGAGAACCCAAAACTAAACCGGCACAATTTGGCATCAAAGCTTTGATGTCCATGGGTATTGTCCCCAATTTTATTGTAATACGAAGTGAATTACCAACTGATTCTCATAGAAAATATAAATTTGCTCTAAAGCTTCATATTCCAGCGGTAAATATCATTTCCTGTGAAAACTTAGACAGTGTCTACAAAGTACCAGCACATCTTCATTCTCAAAACCTAGACCATTTGATCTTACAATACTTCGGTTTAAAAGGTAAAAAACAAATTGATCTCAGCTCTTTTAAACAGTATACAGATAAATTACAAAAGAATTTTAACAAATCTACCACCATCGCCATTGTAGGCAAATACTTTTCAACAGGCAATTCATCATTGATAGATTCATATTATGCATTGATAGAATCAATAAGACATGCATCCATTTTTAACAATACCAATCTCAAGCTCAAATTTATCAACTCGGATAAACAAGAAAATAGTATTTATGAAGATCTCCAAGGAGTGACAGGAATCATTGTACCGATTGGCTGGGGAAAAAGAGGAGTAGCCGGTAAAATTAAAGCAATTACTTTTGCTCGCACAAAAAAAATACCTTATCTAGGCCTCTGTTATGGGATGCAATTAGCTGCTATTGAATTTGCCAGAAATGTAGCAAGTATCAAAGATGCTGATACAGAGGAGAATAATCCCAAAGGTAAAAATTTAATAATTCACAGCATTCCTTTTAACAAAAAATATCAAACAATTAAAGGAGATGGTACTTCCATGCGTCTTGGCTCCTTTGATTGCATTATCCGTCCAAATACCTTGATTGAATCAATCATCAATAAGCATCAAGCTTGGAAAAATGAATCTAAAAGAATAATTACAGAAAGACATAGACACCGTTTTGAATTCAATAATGCCTATCGTGATATTTTAGAAAAAAAAGGATTGGTAATTTCAGGTACTTCACCAGATAACTTTTTTGTAGAAAATATTGAATTACTCAAAGCTATTCATCCATTTTTCCTAGGTACACAGGGTCATCCGGAATATGAATCTACTCCGCAAAAACCACATCCGATTTTTATTGAGTTTATCAAAGCCACAATCACTTAATAATTACAGAAAATATTTCCCTACATATAAAAAGCTCAATACAAATCCTTGCGCATAATATTCGTGATCATTTAAAAATCCAAATGATCATAATACCTTTCGTCACAAGTTAAACCCAATATTTATATAGAATTGATAGTGTTTAAACG